>ULXZ01021000.1_pt1 | contig 16757 bp, 18 predicted proteins | sample 1961701 | NCBI WGS metagenome assembly ULXZ01 (sample SAMEA4835850, study PRJEB28245) | human gut metagenome | biome: gut microbiome; material: fecal sample | place: Denmark | collected 2008 | reverse complement strand
AGATATATTCCAGATGGTCTATATCTATTGTAAAACATCAATTTAAATTAAAAAAATCAAGTAAGTAAAGTTCAAAAAAACGACTATTTTTAATTACTAGTCATTTTCTTTATAATTTGATTTATATAGTTCAACTTCACTATTATCTACTGGACTATCTTTAATATCAAGTTTAGGTAAGTCTTCTTTAGTAGCAAGTCCAAAATAATCTAAGAATTCATTTGTAGTCTTATACAAATTTGGTTTACCAATACTATTATCTTTACCACATTCTTTAATAAAACCTCTAGCTAAAAGTTTTCTAACTATTTGACTGCTAGAAACTCCCCTTATCTCGTCAATCTTAACTCTTGTAATAGGTTCATTGTAAGCAATTATAGCCAAAACTTCTAAACTTGCATTACTTAATGTAAATGTCTTTGAATCAGTTACAAGTTTTTCGTAATACATCTTATGTTCACTCTTTGTAGTAAGTTTAAATGTATTACCTAAGAAACTAATTCTAAGTCCTCTTTCATTGCTTTCATAGTCATGTCTTAGATTTGACAAGATTTCTTTAACTTCGCTTTCACTGACACCTAGTGTATCAGATAACTCTTTTAAAGTAATCCCCTCATCTCCTACTACAAATAAAATTCCTTCAGTTACACTTTTTAAATTCATAATTAATCAACTCTTTCAAGAATAATTCTTCCAAAGTTTGCTTCTTGTTTTAAAATTATTTCCTTATCTTTAGCCATTTCAAGTATGCTAAGAAATGTTACAACTATGTAAGGCCTAGTTAACTCATCAAATAAACTTAGGAAGTCAACCCTTTTTTCTTTTTTCAATATACTTCTTATTTTAGCAGTTCTTTCACTAACTGACAACTCTTTTCTAGTAATTTTAGTATTTATTGGTTTTGAATACTCTTTTCTTTCAAGAAGTTTTTGTAAAGCCAGAAGTAAATCACTTGCAGTTACATTCTCAGTATTTTCTAGTTTTTCTTCAGTATAAAGTTCTCTTTTTTCAGGTACTTTTGTATAATAGTTACTTCTTTTATCAATAAGACTTCTAAATACTTCTGTGCTTTCTTTATACTTTTGATACTCTAGTAATCTTCTTTTTAATTCAGTTTCAGGGTCTTCTAAATATTCACTATCTTCTTCCTCTTTAGGAGGCTTTGGTAAAAGATATCTACTTTTCATTTCAATTAATTCACTTGCTGTTACCAAGTATTCACTAGCAATATCTAAATTCATATCTTCCATTTTTTTAAGATAATCTAAATATTGTTCAGTTATATCTACTATTTTTATTTCACTTATCTCTATTTTAGATTGTTTTACTAAATGTAAAAGTAAATCTAAAGGTCCTTCAAAATCCCCTATTAAAAAATTATTCATTGCTACAACTCCAGTTATTATTTTCTTCATTAGTTTTTATTTCTTTAATAGTAGTACCTAATTTATAAAGTGGAGAATATTCTTGACTACTATAAGTAACTAAATTTAATTTATATTTTATGTTTGTATCAGTAACAGTTAAGTTTTCCACATTTTCCTTTAAATAACTTGCTTCTTTTTGAAAGCTATCTTTATAAACATCGCTTTCTTCTAGTCCTATTTTAACTACAGATTTATCTACTTCATAGCTTGCTAGTCCATTTTTACTAAAGTTATATGTTACTTTATTTATTATGTTGTAGTTTCCATCAGTTGTAGTATATTTACATACCATGATATTATCAACTACTGAAAAGTCTGTATCTTTTAAAATCACTATTGAAGCATAGAAAGCATTTTTATAAGTGTCATTGTTAGTGTTTAAGTTATATGTTCCACTTATTTTTCTACTTAATACAGTATCACTAGTAAATTTAGTTCTAGAAATAATGTTTTTCTTTTCATCATATAACTGTATAAATAAGTTAGACTCATTTACATTTTTTATTTCATCTTCTGGTAAATAGATGAAACTAATTATATTTCCACTTTGCTTAGAAAAATTATAAAATCTTACATTCTTAGCAGTAATGTTTCCAGTCTCTTTTCCAATAGTAAGTAGTCCATCCTTAGTAGTCTCAGTATATTTTATTTCGTTAGGCTTTGTGTTATCAATAGTTTTATCTTTTGGATTAAATATACCACTTATCGTAGGAAGTAAAATTGCAAAAACTAAAATTACAGCAAGTATTATTATGGTAAACTTGTTTTCTTTCTTTTGTTCAAGAGTATTAACAACTCCACCTTCATTACTTAAATCTACTATTTCAATATTATCTTCATTTCCACCTAAATCCAACTCTTCAATAATAGGTGCTGAATCTTCTACTTTTGTATTTACTTCTTCACTTACTATAGTAGATTTTAACTTTTTAATTAAAACTCCTGAATAAATAAGCAAAGCTATATTGATTAGTGAATTTAGTATAAGTATAATAACGCTTACACTACTTGGTAACAAACTTAGAAAACTAATATTTATAGTAGTACTTCCACTCGTAAAACTTCCACTTGAAGTAAGAACATTAAGCGCTACTAATATTGCACCCACTGTCTTATTAAAAGTTAGTTTACCTAAATAATATGTATTTAGTATTGGAACCCAAGCAAACCATACTTTTTTATCCTTTTTAAGTTTACCTAATTTAGTAAGTAAAACACCTTTTAAAATGTAATAAACTAGTAATACTATAACCATTACTAATATAATAATTAAACCTCTTTTTAATATCTCTTCCATTTTTATTCCCACTCTTTCATTATAAGTATACCAAAAAACTAGAGAATTCTCTAGTATTTTTGTAATTTTTTTAATGTTTTGGTTTAAAAATTAAACTTATTAGAAAAGCACTAATTATAGTAATGGTTAATCCACCACTTGAACTAGCTAATATTCCGTTTAAAAGTCCAGTTATTCCATTGTTTTTTAGCCCTAGATATGCACCTTTAAAAAGAATATGTCCAAAGTTAGTTATAGGCACACTTGCACCCGCTTCACTAAAGCCAATTAATTTATCATATACACCAACCATAGACAAGAATGCACCCACTATAACTAGAAATGTATTAACATGTGCTGGCGTTAACTTAGTGTATTCAATTATTAACTGACCAACTGCACATATTATCCCGCATACTATAAAAGCATTTAAATATATCATAAAACCTCCAAACTCACTACATGTGAAATATTAGGAATACTTTCTTTTAAATTAACGCTTGTTTTTGAATGAAGTGCGCCAGTTGCAACAAGTAGTATTTTCTTATATTTTTCCTTTAAAATCTTATTAAATAGTATAAGTGGCAAGCAAACCGGACCACTTCCACCTGCAACTACACTAGTATCTTTTAGTAATATACTTCCTGCATCAACTATGTTTGTAGCATTAATTTTATATTCATTTCTTAATAGTTCTTTTAAAATCTCAACTCCGTATACTCCAAGATCACCTGTTAAAATAATGTCATAGTATTCACTACTTCTATTAGTTTCTTTTAGGTGTTCACTAATTGTTTTACTAGCAGACAAAGCCATTACAGCTCCAAAGTTGTTCGCGTCATTATATCCAATATCAACTACAGTACCAATTGTCGCACTTTCTATTTTAATTTCTGTTTTCTTTTTAGTTAAAAGTGTACTAACAGCAGCAGTTGCAGTAAAAGTATTAACGTATTTTCTAATTGCACCATACTCAATTGGAAAGCGAAATTGCTTTTCACTAGCTAAATTATTTGCAGAAGTACTTATTATAATATTGTTTATACCTTTATTTTCTAAAAGATTTGATCCAATTATCAAGCCTTCACAAAATGTTGCGCATGCACTATATAGTCCTAAAAATGGAATGTTAAAGTTTCTATAGGCTAAAGTACTAGCTAAAATTTGACTTTGTAAGTCTCCAGAAAGTGCTACATCAATATCTGTTTCCTTCTTTTTACATTTACTTAATAGTCCGCTTATACTTTTTATAAGTAACTCACTTTCTCCTTGTTCAAAGCTTTTTTTAGATAAATAGTAATCGTTTATATGTAAATCTCCTTTAATACTTATATCATATTCATTTCTTCCAACTACTGAATAAGCATTTTTTATATAGGCATTTTTAAAATATATTGTCACATTACCACTCCTTTAATTATTGCAAAAAAGAAAGCAGAAACTAATCCATACAGTATTATTGACCCAGTCATTTTAAAGATGTTACTACCTATTCCTTTAATTAATCCTTCGCTTCTATGGTCCATCGCACTAGAAGTCATTGCATGAGCAAACCCTGTAGTTGGTATAATTAATCCACACTTTGCAAAGCTAACTATCTTATCAAAAAAGCCTAGACCTGTTAATATAGAAGAAACAACAACAAGCACAATCATTAAGTACATAAAGCTTTCACTATCAGTTAATCCTAAGTTAACACTGAAAAACTTAAATATTAATTCACCAATTATTCCCATTAGTCCACCGACTAAAAAAGCAACTATTACATTTTTAAATATATCTTCTTTTTTAGAATGTTTACTTACAATTTTCTTATATTCTTTTAAATTCAAAATAACTCACCCATTATTAATATGGACAAGTTATTTTGAGTTATACAGTCATTGTTTCCTTTATTTTCTTTAGTACTTTACTTTCACATCTAGAAACTTGTACTTGTGACATTCCAAGCATATTAGAAACTTCACTCTGAGTATATCCAGTAAAATATCTTAGTTCGATTAACTTTCTTTCATTTTCTTTTAGCTTTAGTAGTCCATTTTTTAAGTCAATTAACATATCAATGTTGTTAGTATCATCTAGTCCTACAACTTTTTCTAAAGTAAATTCATCATTATTTAAGTTTTCTTCTAAACTAATTACAAACTCACTTTTGTTTATTGCGTCTGCTAAAACAACTTCATCAATACCTAAATAATCACTTATTTGATAGAGCGTAGGCACCATATTCATTTCTTTAGACAAGTACTCCTTAGTTTCTGTATAAAGTTTAAAGAGTTTCAAGTTATCACTACTTACTTTAATAGTTCTATCGTTTTTAATAAACTCAATTATTTCTCCAAGTACGTATTTATAAGCATATGTTGTAAATTTAGTATCAACTTTCTTATAATTTTTGTATGCTTTAATAAATCCAATTGCGCCAACTTGAAATAAATCGTCTATATTATAGTATTTACTATATTTTGAAGCTATCTTATAAATAAAATTTTTATTTTGAGTTAACAACTCTTCTATACTCATTATCATATTTTCATCACTCCCAGTGCGGTTAATTCATTACTCGTTTCATAAAAAGTGTTATTATATTCACTTTTATTTAAGATATTCTTTACTTCCCTATTAGAAAGACTACATAAAGTTGTCTTCCCGTTCATTGACCTTACTACTTCATTTAAAGAAATTAAGCTTTCTATTCCTTTTAAATCTATAACATTAACTTTATCTAAATTAACAACCACATACTTTATCCCATGTTTTAAAATAACAGGTATAACTTCGTCATCAAATGTATTAGAAGTAGTTTTATTTAATATACCATCTAATCTTATCCACAGTATTCCTTTACTAAACTCCATATTAATTTTCAACATATCATCAGTCCTTGTAACTAATATAGAACATTTTTTATTAAATTTATACATATTCGACATAACTAGATAATTATTTCTTTCTACATTTTACGACATTTTTAATAAGCACTACTAAACTAATTAGAAGAGACATAACTCCAAACACCAAAATAAATATATTAGTTTTAACTGGAACACTTTCATCTTTTCTAGTTACAAAAGCTATTTTTTCTTTAGTTTCTTTATTTTCTGTATTTGTGTTACTCACGTTTTTTACTGTGGTATCTTCCTTTTGACTAGCTTTAGTAATAAAATCTTTAAGTTCTGTCATATCAAAGTTACTATTTTTACTATCTAATTCACTAAGTTTATTAATAACACTTTCATAACTAATGTTGTCATTCTTAATGAGAGTTTCTAAACTAGCTAACTTACCAAGCATATCAGCATTATCTTCGCTAGAAGACTTAACTAACTTTTCAAATTCAGCCATCTTTTTAAGCATATCTTCTTTATTATTTAGTTCACTCTTTAACTTCATCACTTCAGAAATTAATTCTTTATTTTGTTCACTTACTAAGTTCATATTTTCGCTTATTATTTTATCAATTTCTTCAGTAGTCAAGCTATTTGTAACAATGTAGTCTTCTTCGTCCTTTTTGTATCCACTTAAGTTTTCATAATATCCTGGAGCATAATTTTTAACCATGTCATAGCACTTATATAAAGTGTCTCTATATTTATAAACCTTAGTTTTTACAACAACATCAGTTGTACTCATTTGTCTTTTATCTATCTTAGCTGTAAACACACACTTTTCATTGTCACACACATGAGTATTAATTGTACTATATCCTGCATAGTTATTTGATACATACTCATCAGTCATATAAGCTCTGAAGTCTATTCCGTTAAGTTCTCCTTTAACATTCTTATAAGTAATTCTAATACTAGTATTTTCTATATCAATAGGACTATCAAATACTATATCCATATTAACATACATCAAAATTCTAGCAGCATTATTATAATCTTTGTCTTTTAGTAATAAATAATTATCTAAGTAACTCTTAAATTCATAAGGAACACTATTCCCGTCTTTATCAAGCACTTCCAATTCGTAAAAATCATACTCAGTCGCACCACTAAACCTAGTTATGCCTATTTTATTAACATATTTTCTTAAAAAAGTATAATCTTTATAATCACTAGTTATTTCTCTACCTTCTTTAACTTCTGGACTTGTCAAGCTATAAATATAATCTGTATATTTATAGTCACTTTTATCAAAGTACTCACAAACACTTTCGGGTTCACTTACATAATGAACATTACTTTCTTCATAATTGTACCATCTATATTTCACCTCCTCCTTTGCATTACAAATTATTGGCATGATTAACACCAAAACAAGCAAAACTTTTTTCTTCATTTTCCATCTTCCTTTCTAGAGGTTAAGTTTTATCTCCTCTAATATATTTATTCGACAAAAAACGCGAAAAGTCTTTTTTTATTTTGACTTTACGCGAAATTTTACACAAAATTTTACAGAAAAAATGTCAAATTTAGCCAGTTTTGGCACTTTTCATAATTTCATAGTTATTCTTAATTCTTTCATTTTCAGGGTTAATTTCCATTGCTTTTTTTACATTTTCTATAGCCTTATCAATATCATTTATATAAAAATAATCTAAACTTAACACATCATAAATATTCTCATTCCAAGCATATTCTTCATTTATATAAGTGGTAGATTTATCTTTAATACTACTAGCTTTTAACATTTCTTCAATGCTTTCTAAATATCTTTTTTCTTCATAATAAAGCATACCAAGTAATACATACCCTTCTCTAACTTCAGGCATAATCTCTATAGACTTTTTAATCCACATCTCTGCTTCAAGCGGTCTTTTCATATTAACATAGCAATAAGATATATACCTACAAGAACTTGCTTTTTCTTCATTCCAAGTAGCAATATTATAGTGTTTAATTAATGTATCAATAGACTTATTAAATTCACTCTTATACATATACTCTCTACCTAAATAATGTAAGTTTCTTTCATCACTTGGATTATTCTCTACTTCTTTAATAAGCAAATCTAAATAAAAATCTCTATTCTTTTCTCTGTCAGGATAATGATTAATATTAATTTTGTCACTTTCTATAACATTCTCTGTTCTATCCAAAGTAAATACGAGCACCTCATGAATACTATTAACCCATTTATAATTCTTTCTAGTATGTATTTTTGAAATATAATAAGACATCACACCTTCATTTTCAGAATTAAAAGAAAAATTTAAATTATATTTAACCCTGTCAGTATCAGACTTCCAAATTCTTTCTAATTCACGTCTCCAGCCTTTAGTAAAAACTTCATCTAAATCTGTACTTACACATATATTAACGTTTTCTGGAACCATTTCTAAAGCGTCATTTCTTGCCACGTCAAAGTTAAAAACTTCATATTTTTTCTCTTTAACATTGACACCTAAACTTTTAAGTAAATTAACTGAGTTATCACTTGATCCAGTATCTAATACATATATTTCATCAGCTTCTTTCATGCTTTCATACCATCTTTTAATGTGAGCTTCTTCATTCTTACAAATTGCATACACAACAACTTTCATATACTTTACCTCACTAATAATTTATGCTAAAATATTACTAGAGGTGCATTATGAAGATAGGTATTGATATTGATGGAGTATTAACCGATTATAGTAAATTCTGTTTAGATTATGGTACACTTTACTATAATGTAATAAATCCAAATGAATACGATTTTTCTCTTATTTTCGGTATAACAAAAGAAGAAGAAAACATTTTCTGGGATAAACACAGAAAAGATTATTTTATAAATACTCATGCAAGGAATTTTGCAAGTGAAGTAATAAAAAAATTAATTAGTGAAGGTAACGAAATTTATTTAATTACATCAAGAAATTTTCTAATAAGTAAAGTTGATGACGGAAGTGGAAAAGTTGAATATACAAAAAGTTGGTTAGAAAAAAATGATATACCATATAATAAGCTTATATTTACCCCACACGATAAAGTCCCAACTATTATAAACGAAAAAGTAGAAATAATGATAGAAGACTCACCTAACAACATAAGAAGTATAAGCGAGTATATTCCAGTTATAAAAATGGATACAAGATATAACACAGATGTAAAGGGTAATAACATACACACGTCTTATAGTTGGAACGATATCTATAAAATTATCCATATGAAAAAGTAAAGCATTTTAATGCTCTACTTTTTTATTATCTTTATATTTTTAATTTTATTTATTATATCTCTATATTTATTTTTCATATTTGTCCTTTCAATATAAAATATGAAAATTTAAAATTTTAGACTGTACTTATTTACTAGGATCAATAAGTATTTTTATTGCGCTAGATTCACCACTAGTTAGTTCTTTGCAAGCATCTTCTACTTCTTCTAAAGATACTACTTTATCAATATATTTAATCACATTTAAATCTTTATTTTTAATTAGTTCAATTACTTTATCAAAGTCAAACTCACTATACGCTATTGATCCAAGCATAGTTACTTCACCCATCACTGATACTACAAGTGGTACTGTAACTGGTTCAGTTGAAACGCCTACTAAAACAATTTTACCTCCATTTTTAACAAGCATCATTGCTTCACTTACAGCCCCCGAATTACCACAGCACTCTATTACTATATCAAATCCTCCATTTGTTTTTTCTTTCAAAGTTTTAATAGTGTCACTATTAGTTGGATTATAAAACTCGTCTACTGAACCTAGTGACAATGATTTTAACCCACGTTTTTCGTTTGTCTCTAACATACATACGTAAGTAGCGCCTTCTTTTTTAGCAAATTCTGAAGCAAGTAACCCAATTACTCCACCACCTACTATTAAAACTTTATCTCCTAACATTATGTCAGCAAGTTTTACTGCGTGCAAACTAACTGCAGCTGGTTCAACCATAGCTGCTTCTTCGTCTGTTACTTCTTCAGGTATTAATCTAGCCATATTTGAGTAGCAACTAGAGTATTCAGAATATGCTCCACTATCTTCTAAACTAAGCCCTGTTGCGTGAGTCCAAGTATTTATGCAATACTGTGGATTTCCACTTTTACAAGCATCACATTTTCCACATGGACTAAGTGGTAAAGCAGTAATCCTGTCTCCTATTTTTAAGTCACTTCTGTCTCCAGGGTCTACAATAACTCCTGAAAACTCATGTCCCATAACAAGACCTTTTGGTTCGCCATTTACAAAATAATGTAAATCACTTCCACAAATACCACATTTATTAACTTTAAATACAACCTTATCTTTTCTCTTTTCCGGACAACTTCTTTCTTCTAATTTAAATGATTTTACCCCATTTATACTTACACATTTCATTTAAAATTCCTCCTATTATTATAATAACACTTTTTAAATTTTCATAGCCATCAAAATAATAAGGTTTACTTTTATTTTACAAAAAAATGTTAATAAACTTTCATAACTCTAAATTATTTGTTTTTCACTACATTTTTTAACTATATATTTACCAACAACATAAATTATTGAAGAAACTAATACGCCTATTTAAGAAATTATCATTTACGTCAAATATTCTACCAAAAACAAGCTCAATTATTTCTACAATTAATACAAGTATAACACCTTTTAAAACAACATTTTTCCACTTAATATATTTTTTGGTTAACGGATAAATTATACCCATTAAATCTAAGCCTATAGCCAAACAAAACAAGCTTGTAATATAACAAACGAAAATGAAAGAAATTATCTTTTTACTTTCAGGTGTTACCATATCACTCCTAACAAATATTTAGTACTTTTAACATTACACTAATCTTATCATTAAAAATTTAAAAAAAGCAAATACATTATAGTGTATTTACTCTTTAATCATATTTAATCTTTAGGTGGAAAAATATTTAAGTTTCCATTTAAGATATCTTTAAAATAATTTAGTATTCTATTAAAGAAATTACTTTTTAACACACTCTCATTTACTATCACATTATAAGAAATCTCTTCATTGTTAACACTTAATTTCAAAGTACCAACTTTGTCCCCTTTCTTAAGTGGTGCCTTAGTACTAGTTAAATCTATAGTATATTTATAATCAATATTTCTCACATCTTTTGGTACAACTACAGTTGCGTCTTTTTCTAAATAATAATTAACTTTTCTCTTTTTAGAGTTATCAACAAACATAGTACCTAACTTTTTATCACTTTTTAAAATAGTATCTTTATAAAACATACTATATGCATACTCCATCATATTAATTGTATCAGTATTTCTGTCTTCTTTTGTAGGAGCTTTCATAGTAACAGTAATAAGTCTCATATCATTTCTTTTCATTGACCCAGTTAAACAGTATCCAGCATTACCAGTAAACCCAGTTTTAAGTCCATCTAACCCATTATAAAATTTAATTAATTTATTAGTATTAACAAGCCATAAGCTTTTACCGTTCGCGTGTGTTATAGTAGTTTCATAAGTACTCGTTAACTTAAGAATTTCTTCATGTTTAGTAATTAATTCTCTTGCAATAATAGCTAAATCTCTTGCAGTAGTTAAGTGTCCATCTTCATCAAGCCCATGTGGATTTTTGAAAGTTGTGTTTTCTGCTCCCAGCTCTTTTGCTCGTTTATTCATCATATTAACAAAGTTTTCTTCTGTTCCACCTATCTTTTCAGCCATAGCCACACTTGCATCATTAGCGCTTCCTATAGCAATTGCAGTTAATAGTGTACTAACTTTAGATGTAGTGTTTTCTTCCAAATATGCTTGACTTCCTCCCATTCCACTAGCGTTCTTACTTATGTTAACCTGATCATCCATACTAAGTCTACCATCATCTATTGCTTCCATTATTAAAAGCATTGTCATTATTTTAGTCATAGATGCTGGAGCTTTAGGAGTATCAGCCTCTTTTTCAAAAAGAACTTTTCCAGTACTTGCTTCCATTATAATTCCACTTTCACTCTTAACAGATATTCCACTTTCATCTGCTCTAATAACAGGTATAAAAACTAAACTACACAATAATAAAACAATAATTTTTTTCATCATACACCTCTAATTAAAGGTATTCAAAATACAAAAAAAAAGACATAAATTTTATAATTCTATGTCACTAACAATATAACCTTTTCTATATAAGTGATTTTTAATCTGCCACTTTAAAGCATCCCCTTCATATTTTTTAGAATACTTATTATATGCTTTTTCCATTTCTTTTTTCATTGCTTCACCATCATTTTTTGTTAACTTAGATAAAACTTCATTAATCATATCTTTGTCATATCCCATTATAGCTAAATCCATATTTAATTTATTCTTTATCATAAACAAACTCTTATTTTTAAGTGAAACCATTTTCTTATCAACAATTTTATCTAACTTAGAAAGCCAAATATCTTCACTTATAGTATTTAAATACTCGTTTATTTCTTCTTCATCTATTCCTAGATTAACAAGTTCTTTTTTAATTTTATAAGGTCCAGAATTACCTAGATTAACTTTATCATTTACGTAAGCTTCAACATAAGCTCTCACATTAAGTAAGTTTACACTCTCTAACTTTTTGATAGTCTCGTCAATTACTCTCTTATTAAAGCCCTTATCTTCTAAATAATTAATCACTTCTTTTTTAGTTCTAAGCTTCTTCTCAATAAAACTTAAAGATAAGTCATACGCTTCATAATAAATATTTTCATTTATTATCTTTTCTAGAATTTCTAAAGTAATATCTTTATTGTAAAGCAAATTATTTTTAAGTATTACATCTTCATATAACACAAGTTCACTTGTATCTGTTGTGAGTTTATATCTACCTCTAGATATTTTTTTATACTTTAATATCTTCATAATCCCTCACAATTATTCTTTAATCTTGATTAGACCTTTTTCTAATTCTTCCAAACTTCTTCCAATTTCTTTTTTTGATACATATTCAGATGGCTTCATTTGTAAATAACCATTAGCCATAATTTGCTTACTTCTAATTGAAACCACATGGACTAATTTGTATTTTGAATCTACTATAGTTAATAGTTTATCAATTGATGGATAAATCATATTCTCACTCTCCTTACACTATAAATATACTATTAGTATCAACTTTATACAAGTTTTTAAGGTGTTTTTTTACATTCATTTTACGTTATTTTTTTATCTATCTTATAATCTTTAATTAGTTCTTTTATAAACACTGAAGCATTTGCTTTTTCTACTAACAAATATGTTTTAACTTTGCTTCTAGTAAGTGCTACATATAGTAGTCTTCTTTCTTCGCTAAATGGATAACTTTCACTAATCCCTAGAAGTTTTTCTATAACTATATCATCGACTATTTTGCTAGGAAAACTACTACCTTTATCCTTATTGTTAATTATAAAAACATAATCAGCTTGTAATCCTTTTGATTTATGTATAGTCAAATATTTAATTTCTAAGTCAATTCTTTTAGAATAAATAACTTCTGTTACTTCGCCATAATCATACAAAAAATTTTCATTATTTTTTAAAATATCTTTATCATTATTGTATCTTCCTAGTAAAAATACACTTGAATAGTTTGGTAAGCTTTTTAATATTTTTTCTAACTCGTTAATATTATAAATAATTTCAATGGGCTCATTTGTACTAGGGTAACCCTTAACCACTTTTTTTATTTGACTTTTGTTTTTCATAACAAACTCACTACTAAGTTTAGCCATTTTATCACTAAATCTGTAAGTATTAACTATTTTAGAAACATACACTTCACCAAAATATTTAGAAAAATTAGTAATCAAAGATACATCACTTCCACTAAATCTATAAATACTTTGATAGTCATCTCCTACGCAAAACAAGTTGTAGTCTTTTTGATTTCTCATGCTCATTAACAAATTATAACGACACATTGAAGTATCCTGAAACTCGTCTACTATAACGTATTTAAAGTTATGTATATACTTGTTTTCTTTTATTAAAGAAGTAGCTTTATTTATCATATCACTATAATCTATCAAATTGTTTTCTTCTAAATATTTATTGTATTCCAAGTAAACAGGACTAATAATTTTATATATACTATCATTATCAATAATTTTTTCAAACTCACTTAAACTATAGTTATTACTCTTTATTAGACTAATCACAGTTATTAAATAATTAACTACTTTAAAAGTAAAGTTTTCTTCTATATTTAACATTGACCATAAATAGTTAACACTCTTTAATTTACACTTAATACCCATTAACTTAAAAGTTTCAACTAACTTATTTAAGTCTCCTTCAAAGTAAATATTACCTTTTCTATTTTTTTCACTAATAAAAACGTTATATTCAAATAAATAATATTCAGAGTTGTATTCATCATATTGAAAAGAAAGACCAAGAGCATATAAATAGTATTTAAGTTTATTTTCTTTTAAAAAATAATTTACAAAGTTAGTATAGTATTCCACGTCATTAAATAGTTGGTTAAGTACGTATAAAATCAGGTTTTCTTGTTTATCTGTATACACTTTTAAATTCTCATTAAGTGTACTTTTTACTATGTCATACCCCAGTTTATGAAAAGTATTAACTTGAATTTCAGTCTTTACTTCCTTTTCTATTCTTTCTTTCATCTCTTTACTTGAAGCATTAGTAAACGATAATATCAAAATATCTTTAGCATCCACATTGTTTTTTGTAATCAAATATTTAACTTTTCCTATAATTGTAGTAGTCTTCCCACTTCCTGCTCCAGCTATAATCAAATTATTATGTTTTTCATTAACTATAGATAGTATTTGATTATTATCTAAAGTCTTACCTTCAATAGTTGGTATTAACTTTTTAAATTCAATTATTTTATTATGAATATCTAACATTTCTTTAAAGGTAAAGTTTGAGTCTAACTCAGTAATGTAAAACTTTTTTTCATTTAGAGATTCTATACTTATATTATTATCAATTATGAACTTATTTTCTTCTTTTAAACCAATATAACTGTCAACTTCAAAAAAACTATTTACTTTATTTTCTAGTGTTTCTAAATATTTGTTTATTATATCACCTCTCTTTCTAAAGGAAATTATTTTCCTTCCTAATATATATATTCGATAAAAAACGTGAAAAGTCTTTTTTTATTTTGACTTTACACGGTATTTTACGTGAATTTTTACATAAAAAATGTAAATTTTTCTTAAATTGTCCACCTATTAAATCAAAAGTTAATATAAATATTATTACTTCAATAGTTGTTATACTTGCTATTTTGTTTCACCTGAAGAAAATAAAACTGACTTTTATACATTAAAGAATTTAATAAATTTATAAAGTATATAGAAAAACCAGTTTACCGTGAATTTTTCAACTTGATGTTTTACACTGGTTTAAGACAAGGCGAGGCTATAGAATTAAAACAAGTGATTTAAAAGGCAATTACATTAATGTAATTAAAACTATATCTTCACACAAAAAACGTGAAATTGGTACTTCAAAAATTTTTTCAAGTATGCGTAGAGTCAAAATAAGTAGATTTCTAGTAAAAGATTTAAAAAAATAATTAAAAATTATAAGAAAGGAGATGGAAATTTATTTCTTTTTAAAGGAGTTAAACCTTTAAGTCCTACTTCTATTAACCAAAGAAAACTAAGTGCATGTAAAAAAGCCAACTTGAAAACTATAACGTTACATCAGTTTAGACATAAATGCAACCATGCTTTAACTGAAGGTATTATAATAAATGAAGTTTCAAGAAGACTTGGTCACTCTAGGGTTTCAACTACTTTGGATGTGTATACTCATACTTCTTTAGAACAAGAAAAAAGAGTCTACAAAGCTCCCTGTTTCAAACGATTTTCCACAAACCTATTATCATTATTTATAAAAACTCACTGAGATTTTACCTAATTTGGAGCCATAAAGGTTGAAGTCGGACAACCTTTATTCTTCTATATAATAGGTAGTAATAAACTACTAACTGATATAAGTATACCATGAAAATACGAATATAGTACAAAAAATATAAATACAGTGACATTTACAGTGACATTTGTGGTATACTTATATTAGTATGAGGAGTGATATAGGTGAAATTATTTGATGAAATAAAACCAGTGTTTTTTATTGACAATAAAATGAATAATATATTAAATGATATAAATGTTAAACTTAAAAATATAAATGTCAATGATAAACAAAAAAGAAAATATATGATCTCAAAATCTAAAATAAGGTCAATTCATTCTTCACTTGCAATTGAAGCTAATTCGTTATCTTTATTTGATGTAGAAAGTATATCAGAAAATAAACTAATATTAGGTAAAAAAGATGAAGTACAAGAAGTAAAAAATGCAATTGAAGCATATAATCATATAAATGAATATAATTATAAAAGTGAAAATGATTTATTAAAGCTACACGGGTTAATGATGAAATACTTTGATGAAGATAATGGTAATTATAGAAATCATGGTGAAGGAGTAAAAAGAGAAGATGAAATAATATATATGGCTCCTGAATCCATTTTAGTTCCATCTTTAATGAAAAGTTTATTTGAATATATAAGTAGTAGTGATTTAAATATTATTATTTTATCTGCAATTTTTCATTATTATTTTGTTTTTATTCATCCTTTTTCAGATGGAAACGGAAGATGTGCTAGATTTTGGGTAACATTAATGCTAATAAATTATGATAAAAATTTTGAATTTATACCACTAGAAGAGGAAATATATTTAAATCAAGAAAACTACTACTTAGCTATAGCAGAATGTCATAATAATGGAAATGCAAATGTATTTATAAAGTTTATTTTACAGACAATTAATTCATCATTAGATAAATTGATAAAAAATAGTAATTTTGTTTGTAATGATATTCAAAATAAAATTATAGAACTAATAGCAAATAATAATAGAATTACACAAAATGAAATAGCTAATATAACTAATGTTAATGTAAGAACCATTAAAAGGAATTTTAAAATATTAATAGATAATTTAATAATTGAAAGAATTGGTTCTGACAAAGCAGGATATTGGCAAATACTAAAATAACTATTAAACAAGATAAAGAAATTGATATCACCACACTAATTTATCTTTTATAAATAAAGGATTTATAGTGCTATCATTCTCTTTATCCTGCTTATTATTTTTCATTAATTATCTCTTTAATAGTAGGTCTAAATA
>ULXZ01068035.1_pt1 | contig 16797 bp, 10 predicted proteins | sample 1961701 | NCBI WGS metagenome assembly ULXZ01 (sample SAMEA4835850, study PRJEB28245) | human gut metagenome | biome: gut microbiome; material: fecal sample | place: Denmark | collected 2008 | reverse complement strand
TCGCTTGGCAGCCACTTCCACTGCACGGGAATGCCGCGCTGACGCAGCCATCCGGTCAGCTCCGCCGCACTCCTGCGCTGGGAGGCGAAAACGTGCCCGTCGCTTGCAGTGTCCTTGTCCATCGTGAACGCAACGACCATGCGGGTGCATTCCGGCGCAGCGGTCGCCAACAGGACGCACAGCGGCGTTGGCAGCATGTCAAACTGGTAGACAAACACGGCGGCATCGCGCATCAGCCCGCTTTCCGGCAGCCGTTCCACCAGCTCAAACTGCTGCGTCGGCTCATCCTGAAAGCGCTCGGCAATCAGCACGTCATACGTCTGCCAAAGCAGCAGCAAATCATGCGCTTTTGCCTTCAGTGCGCCGGATGGCAGCTCCTCCGCATAGGCGGCAAATTCTTCGCTTGACAGCCCCGTGCGCTGGAAGTCCATCAGCAGTGTGGACAGCTTCTCCGGCAGCCCGGGTGACAGCGCGACGCGGCGATAATAGTGCAGTTCCTCCTGTTTCAGGGAAAGCGCCTGCGCCAGTGCCATCCGTCGCCCGCTTTCGTCCAGCGCGGCTTTGGGCGAGTGACCAGCGCTCTCTCGGATGCGCCGCCCCAGCCTGCGCGGCGACAGTACATCCAAATCCAGCAGCCCCGGCAAATTCAGCTGCTCCACCAGTTCCCGCTCGGCTTGCAGGGTGTACTGCTCCGGTACAAGCAGCAGGACACGCTGACCAGCTTTACGGCATTGGCGGATTTCTTCAAACAGGCGGGACTGCGTCTGCCCGGCGCGTGCGCCCCAGATTTCGACGGTGGTCATAAAATCCCCCTCACAAAGCGGCAAATGCGGTCAAATAGCGAATTGCCTCCGCGTCATGGCGGCGGTTAAACCCATGCGCTCCGCCGTCAATCAAGTGCAGTTCTGCGTTCGCATACGCTTCCGCCGCCTTTTTCGCATAATCCGGCTTGACGATGCCGTCCGCCATGCCGTGGACAATCAGCACCCGCCCGGTGTACGGCGTGATTTCGCGGAAAACGTCCATGTGCATGACGGCTTCCAAATCCTGCACCTCGGTCAGCACCGACATGTCCGTCGTCGCGCCGTCACTCCGTCCCAAGGGAGGAACGCTACCGCCGCAGAAGTCGAAGCAATACGCACAGTAACCAATTTTCGCCAGCGCCCTCGTGTACTGCCGGACGGTTTGCTGATTCGCCATAAAACCATGGCAGACAATGGCAATCGGGAGATTTTCGCCATTCGGACGGTACTCCGTGCCGCGGATGGTCAAATCGCCGCGCAAACAAGAGAACGTCCGACGACGGATGGGGGAGGAAGAAAGCAGCATCGAAATCGCCTCACAGAAGATTGTTTCTTTTATTGTAGCATAGTCGCGCAAAAATGAAAAGATGGAAAAACAAGACTTGAAGCGGCAGGGAAAGACGTGCTATAATGGAGCGAACCCACAGAGAATGAAGGAGTACATACACGATGAGCAATTTCCGCCGACCGAAGCACCTGACCACCCGCCGAATGCAGGAAACGCGTCCGAATCCGCCGAAGGAGCATTCGACTTCCCCGCGTCCGGCGCGCGAAATCCGCTGGAACTGTCCCGTCGCGGCGAAATGCGGCGGATGCCAGCTGACCCGCCTGTCCTACGCGGAGCAGCTGCAATGGAAGCAGCAGCGCGTGACGGAACTGCTGGACGGAATTTGCGAAGTCCGCCCGATTCTGGGCATGGACGACCCGTTCCACTACCGCAACAAGGTTCATGCCGTGCTGGCTGTGGACAAGGCGGGCAGACCCATCAGCGGCGTCTACGCCATGGGGACGCACCGCGTCGTGCCCGTGCGGCACTGCCTGATTGAGGATCGCCGCGCTGACCGCATCATCCAGACCATCGTCGCGATGCTGCCTGCCTACAAGCTGCGCATCTACAACGAGTACACGCACCGCGGTTTCCTGCGACATATCCTCATCCGCACGGGGCATGTGACGGGGCAGATTATGGTCGTGCTGGTGGCAACGAGCCTTGAATTTCCGGGCAAAAAGGCATTTGTGCAGGAGCTGATTCAGCGCCACCCGGAAATCACGACCGTGGTGCTGAACTGCAATCAGCGCGAAACCAGCATGGTGCTGGGCACGAAGGAAATCACCCTCTATGGCGAGGGTTACATGGAGGATGAACTGTGCGGCAAGCGCTTCCGCATCAGTCCGCAGAGCTTTTATCAGGTGAACGCGAAGCAATGCGAAGTCCTCTACCGAACGGCGATTGACGCGGCGCACCTGACAGGCGCGGAGACCCTGCTGGACGCCTACTGCGGTACGGGTACGATTGGCTTGTGCGCGTCGGGCGGCTGCAAGCAGCTCATCGGCGTGGAGCTGAATGCCGATGCCATCCGCGATGCGAAGGAGAACGCCCGCCGCAATGGTGTAGAGAACGCGCGCTTCCTCTGCGACGACGCGGGGCGCTTCATGCAGAAGCTCGCCAAGGAGGGAAACGCGCCTGACGTAGTGATGATGGATCCGCCCCGCGCCGGCAGCGACCAGAAGTTCCTGCAAAGTCTGCTGATGCTGAAACCAAAGCGGGTTGTGTACGTTTCCTGCAACCCGGAGACCCTCGCAAGGGACTTGCGCGTGCTGGTGGACGGCGGATATCAGGCGGAATGGGCAACGCCGGTGGATATGTTTCCGGGGACGGAACATGTGGAGTGTGTGGTGGCAATGACGAAGAGGGGATAAACACCATCGTTGATGATGAAAAGCATCGAGGAGCAGCGTTTTGAAAGGAAAAGAAAAATGACAAAAGATGTGTCAAAAAAGAACGATAAGAAGGATGCTACGCAGAAAATAGAGGGTATTATCTGTCGCTTGAAATCTAAAAGACTGCAAATGCCAGATGTTCCGGAAGAATTTCGGATGCATCCAGATATTCTTAGGGCAGAGAGAAAACTTGAAATAAGAAAAAGTGGACACCGTGGATTTGATGTTATTCGTCAATTGTTTTTTGTTGAAGAAACATGGCGTTATAAAAACAGGGCTGGCGAGTATGTATCCAGAGAACATACGGAAGAATTTGATTCTTTTCAAGAGTATTATGCGTTTGTGGATGGAGACATCTATGAAGATGCCTGCTATTATCAATGTTTGTTTGATGACGAACTCATTGCAGCCTTCCAGCTTAATTTAGAGAAATTGATGGCGCGCAAGTGCTTTGAAACGCAAACAATTGATGAATTTATAGCGCGGGAAAAGCCAGAAAGTGGTGATTGTCCAGAAAAGTCAGAAATCATGAAAGCCTATTTCTGTAATGCATTTCATATCGGAGTATTTTGGTATAATCAGGCTGGTGAAAAAATAAAACAAGCAGAACGTGAATTCAAATACTTTTTTGACTTTGCAGCATTTCTTAAGGGTGACTTATCGGATGCGGATTTGCTGTTCTGTGATGGAATCAAGCATTTATCAGATACACAAGGGTTGAATCTGACGGATGCTCGGCTGACCAGTGAACTGTGCGAAAAATTCGGCATTGCATACTTAACATATGAAGCGGATGAAGAACTCCTCCAAAAATTTCCACAGACTGAAGCAAATGAAAAAGAAACGGCATTGATTTTGAAGGAATCCAGAGAACTTGCAGAAAACAGTGAAGAAGAATGCTGGTCAAATGAAAACAGAATCAGGTATATATCAGATTTGCATCTAAACCAGCGAATCCAGAATGCAAAGTGCAAGTCGATTGATGATGTGTGCTACACGATGCAGAAAATTGTTGACACAATAGTACGTGAAAGCTACGGATTAACCCTGATTGCGGGGGATGTAGCATCTGACTTTCGGCTTTTCAAACTTTTTGTGAGAATACTGAATCGAAGTGCATACACAAGTTGTCAGCAATATGTATTTGTTTTAGGCAACCATGAACTTTGGAGTTTCGCAGGGAAAACGGTGCGCCAGATTGTCAATACCTATCGAAAATTGCTTGAAGAACATGGTATGTACTTGCTTCAAAACGATTTGTTTTATAAAAATGATAAGGATGACATGGGAATGATCCCTTATACGAAACTGATGCGCATGAATCAGGAAGAGCTGTGCGCGAAATTGCGCCGTGCACGATGGGTGATTCTGGGCGGAATTGGTTTTTCGGGATATAATGAAGAGTTTAATGCCGACACTGGCATCTACCGTAACACAATTGACCGGAAAACGGAAATCAAGGAAACCCAAAAGTTTGAGAAACTCTATAACAGACTAACAGGCATGCTAAAAGGAAAAAATACGATTATTCTGACACATATGCCGAAAGAAAACTGGTGTGCAGATAAAGAGTATCATGAGAGTTTTGTGTACGTCAGCGGCCATACGCATCGAAATGCTTTTTATGATGATGGTGCAATCAGAGTTTATGCGGAGAACCAAATTGGCTATCATAATGATAATGTTCATTTAAGAAGTTTCCTGCTGGACGGGAAATATGACTATTTTACTGACTACAAAGATGGTATCTATGAAATCACGAAAGAAGAGTATCAGGACTTCATGCACGGGAAGAATATTACTATGCAGTTCAATCGAGAAGTGGAAGCAATTTATATGCTGAAAAAAATCGGTTATTATTGCTTCCTTTGCAGAGAAAAAACAGGAAGAGTAGTGCTTCTTAATGGTGGAAGGGCAACCACAACATGCATTGATCAACTCGAATACTATTATGATCATATGGATAGAATGGTTGCAGAGATTCAGAAACCGCTTAGACTATTCACGGCATATCAAGAGCAAATTGCGAAGGCTGTGAGACAAATTGGCGGTTCGGGACGAATCCATGGGTGTATTATTGATATAGACTATTACAATCACTTATATATTAACTTGAACGATATATCTGTGACACCATACTGGGCAAGTGATATGGTTAATAAGAGAGTATATCCGAGCATTCCGGCACTTTTGAAAAAAGAATGTCCGCATTTATATGAAAATTACAAAAAACTCATAAGTAGTGATGAAAAAAACGCATTGAGCATTAGGAACGCAAAAGCAATTAGTGAGAAGCCAACAGTCTATCTGGAAACTGATATTTACAAAACATCGCGAAAAATTAGTGAATTACAGAAAGTCAACTCAAATATACTGGTCAAATGGTATGCTCATGTGCTTGCTGGTGAACAAGATACTGTTGAAAAACTGGAAAAATGATAAAAATGCTGCGTGAAGATAACTAATTCCTGGACTGTCCCCCAGACCGTGGACGGTCCAGAGACATTGAAACATTTTGAAATGATTTGACTTCAACATATCATGATGATTCTGATTGGACACTTGCGTTGAAGTTCAAGGATGATATTGTGCCGGACGGAAAATATTCAGCAATTATGACGGCACATCAAGGATCTTCGCCGCTGAAATTATATCTCAAGTGTCTTACAACGGATGGAAAAACAACTTATCAGCTGATCATGGGCGCGGGCGCGGGATTCTCGCTTTCGGAAGATCAGTTTTTCAGCTGGGTTGGTGGAGAACCATCAAAAGATGGACATCATTATCTCATTCTTGCAAAGCATGGCGATTCATATGACATCTTTTACGATGGTTCGATTTTGCAAAACTATGGTGCTCCTATTGGGGATGTTCGCAGTGATGCAACATTGCAATTGTTTGCGACGGATGTTGGGGAAAACGTGCTATTGGAAAAAACCTCTGGCACAATTGAGGTTCTTCGTGTCTATGATAGCGCGTTGACACGCGATGAGTGTTTCAAACTGTATCGAGAATTACAAACACCATGGTGATAATTGGTGTACAAAATAGTAATGAGCGTTTTGCAAAGGCTGCGCAGGGGGTGAGTGATTTTCCCCCCGCAGCCCCTTTTCTTTTCAAAAAAATCTCGAAACAGGATTGACAAAATGGGCTTGATATACTATAATAGAGACAAGGTTGAGCGTTAAACCTGACGAAAATACGCCACGAACTCGTGAAGGAGGTTTTCCCATGAGAGGGTCGATGAAATTGGTTTCTATGCTGCTGGTGCTGTGCCTGATGCTGGGCGCGCTGCCGCTGGCGATGGCGGAAGAGGTCGTTGATGCGGACTTGACCTGCACGATTACGCTGGGCAACTGGCCCGCGGATACGGCGGCGGAGGCGGAAAAGGCGCTCTTTGAGAGCTACCGCGAAACGATGAAGAAGCAGTACCCGAACGTGACGCTGGTGCCGGATTACTACTCCTACACCCTGAGCAGCTACGTTCCGATGGCGAAGGGCGGCACGGCACCGAGCATCTTCCAGCCGCCGTTTACCGACCCGCAGCTGCTGATCAGCCAGCATCTTGTCGGCGACGTGACCGATGCGCTGGAGCGCGCGGGCGTGCTGAATGAGTTCAGCCCGTCGTACCTCGAAATGCTGTCTGACGAGAACGGCCGCATCTACGGTCTGCCGCGCGACGGCTATGTGCTGGGTATGCACATCAATGTTGCCCTGTTCCGCGAGGCGGGGCTGGTGGACGAGGAAGGTCTGCCGATTTACCCCAAGACCTTGCAGGAAGTGGCGGAATACGGTCAGATTATCCGCGAAAAGACGGGCAAGGCGGGGCTGGTATTCCCGGCGAGCGAGACGTATGGCGGCTGGCTGTTCACCAATATCGCGTGGAACTTCGGCTGCGTGGGCGAAAACGCGCTGGAATATCAGGATGAAGACGGCCGCTGGGTGTGCAACTTCACATCCGACGAGTGCGTGGCGGCGATGGAGTACATCCGCGACCTGCGCTGGAAGTACAATATCCTCAATGCCGACGCGACCACGACTGACTGGGCGGGCGCGCATTCTCTGCTGGGCACGGGCGAAGCGGCGATGAACTTCGCGGCGGATGACTCGGTTGACCAGCCGACCTCCAACAAGGGTCTGCCGGTGGAGGACTTCGCGCTGATTCCGTTCCCGGCGGGCGACGCGGGACGCTATGCGCTGGCGGGCGGCACCTGCTACATGTTCGCGCCGAACATCACCGAGGATCAGGCGACGGCGCTGATGGCGTACCTGACCGTGCTGGGTAAGATGCCCTACCTGAATGACCAGATTATCGAGGGGATGCGCGCGGACTATGCTGCCAAGCGCGACCGCGGCGCACCGGTTCTGCCCGCCATCAGCGCGTGGAACGACGAGGACTACAACGCGGCGAAGCAGGCGATTATTGACGAATACTGCAACGTGGATATGCGCCTGTACAACGACTTCTTCGATTCCATCACGCAGGGCACGATTACGCTGCGCTCGGAAGAACCCGTCTTTGCGCAGCAGCTGTATCGCGAGCTGACCGCTGTAATTCAGCGCGTCATCACTCGCGAGGGCGCGGACGTGCGCAAGGCGCTGCAAAAGGCGCAGGATTCCTTCCAGGAGTATCTGGATGATGAAATCAATGATTATTAATTTCTGATTCTGCATGGCATTGCACTGTTTGTTGCAGAGGGTTTCGCCTCTGCGGAGGCGACCAAAGGGCTTTCCGATCGCCCTTTGGAAACCTTCGGCGCCACTGCACTTTGGGTTAGCCCTTGTTGGTGACGAGCGAAAGTCAATGCGGACGGGGCAGTGCGGTGCCATCGGGCAATTATTGCTAATTGCTAATTCCTCATTTCTAATTGGAAAAAAGAACACCGGCGGAGGAGAACCGATGCCGGTTTCTTTTACACAAAAATCGCTCAAATCTTCGCGGAGGAACGCCTATGAGCAGAAAAAAGGCGCAAGTCGGCTTGCGCGCACGGACGGTTGACCACCTCAATGCTTGGCTGATTATGCTGCCGAGCCTCGTGCTGATGCTGTTCTTTGTCTGGGAACCGCTGTTCGAGAGCGTGGTGATGAGCCTGTACAAGACGCGCAACATCGAACTGATGAACTTCATCGGCTTCAAAAATTACATCAGCGTCATGGGCAAAGATGACTTCCTGCAGGCGCTGACGAACACGTTCTCGTACACGTTCTGGTCGCTGCTGCTGGGCTTCTTCCTGCCGATGGTGCTGGCGCTGCTGATTGGGGAGACCGTGCGGAGCAAGAGCTTCTTCCGCACGGTGGCGTATCTGCCGAATATGCTGCCCGGTCTGGCGGTCGTCATCCTCTGGTCGGCGTTCTTCTCCGGCGAAAAGTCCGGCGTGCTGAACATTCTGCTCAGCCATCTGGGCATTGCGCCGCAGACGTACCTGACGCGCTCGGAGTGGGTCATCCCCATCATCATCCTGATTGCGACGTGGAAGGGCGCGGGCGCGACGGCGCTGATTTACATGGCGGGCATGTCCAGCGTCAGCCCGGAGCTGTATGAAGCGGCGGCGATTGACGGCGCGGGCATCTGGCAGCGCATCATCCACATCATGATTCCTGCCATCAAGAAGCTCGCGGGTACGCTGCTGATTCTGCAAATCATCTCCGTGTTCCAGATTATGTATGAACCGATGGTGCTGACGAAGGGCGGCCCGGATAATGCGTCCCTGTCGCTGATGCAGCTGATGTGGCAGTACGCGTTCGGCGGCTCGATGAACTATGGCAAGGCATCTGCCGTCGCAGTGATTGTCACGCTGATTTTGCTCGTCATGACGGCGATTTACTCCTACTTCGACCGCAAAGAATCCGACTGGGATTAAGGAGGGCGAACCCATATGGCAAAAGCACAGCGCACCGGCGTCATCCGGGACTACGATATGCACTCCGCGTCCGTCCGGGTTGGGTATGGGTTCATCATCTTCTTCTGCCTGATTATGACGGTCATCGCGGTTTTCCCGATTATCTGGGTTGTGCTGGCGGGCTTCAAGGACTTGAAGGAGTTCATGTCGTCCGCCAAGCTGCTCCCGGAGGTGTTCGATTTTTCTCTCTTCGCGAAAACGTGGTCGCAGCTGGGCATTGCGCAGAACTACCTTAACTCGCTGATTTCCGTCGCGGGCAGCGTCGTCTGCGCGATTGTGTTCAACGGTCTGCTGGGCTACGGGCTGGCGATTTTGAAACCCAAGGGCTACGGCATCGTCAAGAAGCTCGTCATGCTCTCCCTGCTCCTGCCGACGACCATCAGCATCGTGCCGCTGTTCATGAACATCCAGAAGCTGAATCTCGGCGGCTCGTTCGTCCCGCTCTGGCTGAGCTATGGCGCGAACGCCATGTACGTTATCCTGTTCGTGCAGTTCTTTGAATCGCTGCCGACTTCCATCATCGAAGCCGGGCGGATTGATGGCTGCACGCAGCTGCAAACGTTCTTCTACATCGTCCTGCCGCTGTCCAAGCCGATTTGCTCCGTGATTGCGATTTTCGCCATCAACGCCGCATGGTCGGACTTCCTCCTGCCGTATCTGGTGCTTCGCGGCAGCGCGTTGCAAACGGTGATGGTGCGCCTGTTTGTTTTCAGCACGGAACAGACCGTCAACGCCGACACGATGATGCGCTCCGTCGTTTTCTCGATGATTCCGCCCATCATCCTTTTCTTCATCTTCCAGAAGCAGCTGACCGAAAACGCCGTGTCTGTGGGCATCAAGGGTTGACATTATAAAAAACTTCGATAGTCACCCAGTAACATGGGAGGCGCCGAAGGAGTCCAGAGGGCGACCGCAGACTTCGTCTGTTTTCATTGCCCTCTGGAACTTGCTTAACAGCCCATTCACGGAAAAGAAGACAACCTGCAATACCGAAAAAAAGAGCTTCTACTTCTTTCTTGCCAAAAAGAAAGAGCCGACAGGAGGACACACAATGGCAAAAGCCGCTGACGTATATTTCCAAGTAGACCCGTGGAGGGTCATTGAGCAGGGCTTCGACCCCGCCTACGCGCGCGTGAGCGAATCCATCTTCTCGCTGGGCAATGAGAGCATCGGCGTGCGCGGCTGCTTCGATGAGGGCGGACACGTCGATAGCCTTCGCGGGGCGTATACCAATGGCATCTATGATATGGAGAAGCTGAGCCGCTCCTATAAGGGCATCATCGACAAAACACACTTCATGATTCCCTCGGCGGAATGGCTGATGACGACGATTTCCGTCGATGGCGAAACGCTCGATTTGGGGCAGTCGCAGTTCTCTGACTTCACCCGCGAACTCAACCTCCGCGCCGGCACGCTCACCCGCCGCTTCCTCTGGACGACGAAGAGCGGCAAGCAAATCCGCCTGACCTTCCTTCGATTCCTCGATATGGTGCACCGCGAACGCGCGTACCAGCGCATCACGCTCGAAGCGCTCAATTTCACGGGCAGCGCGACGGTTACGTCCGGCGTGTCCTTCGACGTCGTGCATGAAGGGCGGCAGAAGTGCTTCTGGCAGGAGACATGCACCGACGCAAAGCCGGATTGCCTGATGGCGCAGTCCCGCACGACGCTATCGAATCAGGAGGAGTTTTGCGGCGCATGGCTGACGCTGCCCGGCGAATCCATCACATCCGCCGAGGGCAAAACCGTCACCGCAACGGCGGATGTTCTGCTTGCGCCGGGGCAAGCCGTGCAAATCGACAAGCGCGCCGTCGTGCTGTTCAACGGTCGGCAGGGGGACGACCTCTGGCAGAGCGGGCAGGACGCGATGGCGCAGAGCAAAGCCGTCTCGCTCGATGACGCACAGGCGGCACAGCGCGCGTATTGGGATGCTTACTGGCACACGTCCGACATCTGCATTGAGCCGAAAGATGAAAGGATGGCGGAAGCCGTCGCAGCGGAACAGCAGGGGATTCGCTTCTGCTCCTTCCAGCTCGCGCAGACCTACAACGGCGGCAGTATGCGCCACAACATTGGCGCGAAGGGCTTGACGGGCGAGGCGTACAACGGTCATGCATTCTGGGACACGGAATCCTGCTGCCTGCCGTTCTACCTCTTCACGAACCCGGAAGCCGCGAAATCGCTCCTTCTTTTCCGCTACAACACGCTGCCGATGGCGCTGGAGCGCGCAAAAATGCTGGACTGCAAGGGCGCATGCTACCCGATTGCGACGCTCAACGGTGACGAGGCATGTCCGCTCTGGCAGCACGCAAGCCTGCAATTGCAGCCGAGCACGGCGGTGTCCTACGGCATCTGGCATTATGTCCACCTGACGGACGACAAGGCGTTTTTGTACCGATACGGCGCGGAAATGCTGCTGCAAATCGCCCGATTCCAAGCGACTCGCGTCGGCTTCAGCGAGAAAATCGGCAAATACGGCTTCTTTGGCGTGATGGGCCCGGACGAGTTCCACATGATGGTCAACAACAACGCGTATACCAATTATATGGGGATGCGCGCCCTGCGCTATGCGGCGGATGTGATGGATGCAATGCGGGCGGATGCGCCGGAGGCTTACGCGGCACTGTGTGAAAAAGTCGAGCTTGCACCGGATGAACCCGCGCAATGGCGGCACATTGCCGACAACATGTACATTCCGGAAACGCCCAATCACTTGTTTGAGCAGCACGACGGCTTTTTTGAGCTGCCGCACACGGACATCAACAGCATTCCGGTCAGCGAGTTCCCGCTCTACGACCACTGGGCGTACGACCGCATCTACCGCACAGACATGATTAAGCAGCCGGATGTGCTGATGTTCCTCTACCTCTACAATTCGTCTTTTGATACCGAGACGAAGCGTATCAACTACGATTTCTACCAGCCGCGCACGATTCACGAATCCTCCCTTTCGCCTGCGATTCACTCCATTCTGGCGGCAGAACTGGACAAGATGGACGAGGCAGTCAATTTCTTCGGCTACGCGACGCGCCTTGATCTGGACAACTATAACCGCAATACGCGCGAGGGCTTGCACATCACGAGCATCGCGATGGCATGGGCGAACATCGTCTACGGCTTCGCAGGTCTGCGCAGCGATGACACGATGCTGCGTTTCGCCCCGCGTCTGCCGGAGCGCTGGAAGCGGCTGACCTTCTCGGTCATGTACCGCGGGCGTGTGATTGCAATCAGCATGGGCGCGGACAAGACCGTGTTCCAGCTGACGCAGGGGGACAAACTGGCGGTGCAGGTGTATGGCGAGACGGTGGAATTGACGGATGAGCCAATTTCGGTGCAGCGGCAGTAAAGCTGAATACAAAACAGGCGCTGGCAGGGTGAGATCCTTGCCAGCGCCTGTTTGCGTGCAGAAAAGAATTGAAAAGTCAACAGTATGTGTGATACTATTTCCAAATTCACCTGCGCCATCTGCTTGCGCCTTTTCCCCGTTGGCGTCCGCTCATTCCACTTAGCGTAGCGCTGCTACGCTGCGTTTCATTCGCGTTAGCCAACGTGAAAAATTCGCGGCGCATCTTGGCGCATTCTCATTTGGAAATAGTATGAGAGCAGGGACACGCATCTGCGCAGTTCGTTATGGCGCTGCGTACTCAACCACCGTCTGAATATCCGTTTGTTTGAACAGCATACAGCCGCAGTGCCCTTTGAAAGTGGGGAAGCTGATGATTTTCAATTTTGTGTCAATCTCCGGGCTGTAATATACAATTTCCAGCGTTTCACCGAACAGCGCCGTGCGCTCGTAGACGCGCAGCCACTTTGCGTCCATATTGGGGAAAATGCTGCCGAACGAGTGGTTGATGAGCTGCTGCAGCGGCGTTTTTTCGATTTCAGTCAGTGCCTCGTTACCGTAGCGGAAGATCCAGTCCACAGCGGCGCGCTCCTCGTTGAACACCATCTCGATGTCGGTAAACGCAAAGGGCGCGCTGTCATAGCTGGCATAGTGCCGCTGATATTCTTCCTGTGTGGTGGGCGCGTCGCTGTCAGACAGGCTCTGCGCAATCTGCCGCCGTCCGGCGCGCAGCTGTTCTTTGAGCTCTCGTTTTTTTCGACAGCTATAATACAGCGTTTCTCCGTTGACGAGTTCAATCTCCTTTCCAATGTCGTGGATTCCCTTGATAGATACCAGCGTGGCGCGGTCGGCGCGGATAAAGCCGCTGCCAAGCATACTTTCTAATTCATGGATGGTGGCATAGGTTTCGTAGGTTCTGCCATCGGAAAAATGGATGATCGACTGGCGGCCTGACAATTGAATATAAAGAATGTCCTCTGTCAGCAAGCTGATATGCCTGCGGTTGGAAATAACGGAAATATCGTCGAAGCTCATAGCTTTTTCCTCCACCATTATAATACCATTACAGAATACCATGTTTTCAGATGCAATGCAAGATTCAACGCAAAGAAAAAGCGTCATTCGCGCAGGATTGTACGATGTTCACGCAAGGTATGTTGCAATTCAAACAAAGTTATGCTACACTGAAAACACAAGAACAGAAAAGGACGGAAGGTGAGCAATGTCATCTTTCGTAGCAGTTCCCTATGGGGAAATCTGTCTGAGTAAAGGAGGAACACCTGTGAAAAACAAACTGCTAAGCTTACTCCTTGTGCCGACCATGTTGGCTGCCACGCTGACGGTCTGCGCCAGTGCCGAGAAAAGCAGCGACACTGCCGCCGTGTTCAATGCAGAGACGAAGCCGGCAACCCAAAGCACCATTGAGGTCAATCGGCAGGTATACGACTTCCTGAACTTTGAGGATACGTCGGAGTTTGAGAATGCGGAACGAGGTTTCATCGCCGCACCGGACACACTGAATCTCCGTGGCGAGAACGGGAGAATCGTGTGGACGCAGGACGCATATGCGTTTCTTGACAAAGACGCGCCGGATACCGCCAACCCAAGCCTGTGGCGGAATACGCAGCTAAACCACATTTACGGTCTCTTTGAGGTTACTGACGGCATCTACCAGGTGCGCGGCTATGATATTTCCAATATTACCTTCGTCCGCAGCGAACACGGATGGATTATCATGGACTGCGGCAGCAGCAAATATACCGCGGCGGAAGCGCTGAAACTCTTCCGCTCCGAGATGGGCGATGCGCGGATTGTCGCCATTGTCATCAGCCATGCGCATGTGGATCACTACGGCGGCATTGAAGGGCTGATTGCCCCCGAAGATGCTGCGGATAGCAGCCTGCCGCTTGACGAGCAGATTGCATCCGGAAAAACCGCAATTATTGTGCCGAAAGGCTTTACGGACGCGGTAATGAAGGAAAATGTCTTTGTGGGCACGGCAATGAAGCGGCGGGCGTTTTTCCAGTACGGCTCCATGCTTCCCTATGGCGAACAGGGACGCCTTTCGGTGGGCATTGGCCTGACCGCAGTGCAGACCGGTGTCGGTTATATCGCGCCGACCTTCGAGGTTGCGGATTCGATTTATGAAACAACCATTGATGGCGTAACCGCTATCTTCCAGCAGACGCCGGGGACGGAATCTCCCGCCGAAATGAATACCTATTTCCCCGACAGCAAAGCCCTCTGGATGGCGGAAAACTGCAGCGGAAGCATGCACAATCTCTACACGCTGCGCGGCGCGGAGGTGCGGGATGCGAATGGCTGGGCTCGCTACATCACCGAGGCACAGTCGCTGTTCCCCGACGCCGAGGTTGTTTTTCAGGCGCACAATTGGCCGCATTGGGGCAAGGAAACCGTCAACGAATACATGACCAACACAGCTGCCATCTATAAGTTCATCCACGATCAGACCCTCCTGTATATCAACGAAGGTTATACCTCCACGGAGATTGCCTCCATGATCCGGCTGCCGGAGGAGCTGGAAAAGGTTTGGTATACCCGGCAGTATTACGGTACGCTGAAGCACAATGTCAAGGCAGTCTATCAGAAATACATGGGCTGGTACGATGCAAACCCGATTCATCTGGATGAACTGACACCGAGCGAATATGCCAAAAAACTTGTGGAGTATCTTGGCGACACGGACAAGGTGCTTGAAATGGCACATGCCGATTATGAAAAGGGCGAATATCAGTGGGTTGCACAGATAACGAATACGCTGGTATATGCTGACCCGGAAAATAAGGAAGCGCGCTATCTGTGCGCCGATGCGCTGGAGCAGCTTGGCTATCAGGCAGAGTCGGGCGCATGGAGAAACGCTTATCTTGTGGCAGCCTTTGAGCTGCGGAATGGCACCGGCCTGTACCCGAAGGCAGCCCAACTTGGCGTCGGTACCACCGCCCAGGGGATGGATGCGCAGACAATGCTGGATTACATGGGCATTATCATGGATACGGAAAAGCTCCAGAATCGTTCCTTCACCATCAACCTCAAGCTGACGGATGGCGACGATTATCTGCTGAAGATTCACCATGGCGTGCTCCTGTACTATAAGGATGCGCTCTCAGATGAGGCAGACCTGACGATTTCTACCCCCCGAATCGGGATTCTTGCCATCACAAGCGGAAATCAGGAAAATATCGACAAGCTCATCACCGTTGAAAAGGGCGATAAGGCGCTGTTCCAAGCGTTTTGCGACAGTATGGCCGCTTTTGACCTGTATTTCAATATCATCGAGCCGTAAGAAAAATCGTTATAGGAGGGAAAAAAGATGAAGAAAATCACAGTGATTCTGCTCTGCATGGCGATGCTGCTGTCCGGCTGCGCATGGAGTGTCAAGGCGGAGGCTGTCTCGTCATCCGAAGATGTGTGGAAAACCATTGAGGAGGCTTACATTTATGCATTCCCGCTGGTGCTGATGGACGCGACGAGAACTTCCGCAACGAATACGGAGGAAGCCGCACCCGGCAAGGCGCCTGTTAATCAGTTCATGCACGGTGTGGCACTGGCCAACGCGCAGTTCAAAAACGTGGTGACGCCTAACGTGGACACCATCTATACACAGGTGTGGTATGACCTGAGCGAAGAGCCGATGATCTATGTGCATCCGGAAACAGACCGCTTCTGCAAGGCGCAGGTGCTTGACGCATGGACAAATACCGTCGCTGTCCTTGACCGGGCTGGAGCCTATGCGATCACGCGCTCAACTTGGAAGGGCGACCTGCCGGACAATGTGACCCGCATTGATGTTCCTACCGCTATGGCGTGGGCCATTACCAGAACGGTGCTTTCCGGAGAGGCGGATCTTCCGAATGTGTATGCCATTCAGGCGCAGATGCAGCTTTTACCGCTTTCTGTCTACCTGAGCGGAGAAGCGTATCAGCCTCCGAAGGGGATCTATCGGGAGGAAAACAGCTATGTCCCCATCAACAAGGTGCTGTCGCTGGATCCTGTCACATTTTTCAACAAAGCAAACACGCTGATGGAAGACAATCCGCCGTCCGCCGCTGATGCGGAAATACTTGAAAAACTCGCGGCAGTTCACGTTGGCCCCGGCATGAAATTTGACGCATCTGTTTTGACCGGAGATATTCAGGCAAATTGGCGGGAAATGCTGCAAGGGCTTCGGCCGAAGCTCGCGGCAGAGGGAATGAAGTTTTCAAAACAGCTGGGGCAGTGGAGCTATTTCGGCGCGCCAATCGGAGACTTTGGTACGGAATATGCCTACCGTGCGCTGGTAGCTATTGCCGGACTTGGGGCGAATACGGTGGAAATCGCACTGTACCCCAAGACGGAAAAGGATGCCGACGGGAATCCTCTGACGGGTGAAAAGTCCTACATTCTCCACCTTGAAAGCGATCCGCAGGTGCTTGACGGCGGTTTCTGGTCGATCACTGCATATGGTGACGATGATTTCCTCATCGATAATCTGCTCGACCGCTACTGCATCAACGACCGTTCGGGTTTGAAGAGAAATGACGACGGCTCTGTGGATGTAATTTTGTCGAAGGACGCGCCGGCAGACACGACCAATTGGCTTCCGGTGGGGGAAGGCGGATTCCATCTGTTTATGCGCATCTATACGCCAGATATGGAGGCACTCAAGACGTGGACAGTGCCGACCATTACGGCGATTGACTAAAGGGAAGGCTGCCGAGGAGAGCAAATCCTCGGCAGCTTTTTCTGGGGTGCGCCCGGCGGCGCACGTATCTAAAGGGTGAAAGACCCGAATCCGCCCGGTAGCGGGAAG
>ULXZ01027042.1_pt1 | contig 16935 bp, 17 predicted proteins | sample 1961701 | NCBI WGS metagenome assembly ULXZ01 (sample SAMEA4835850, study PRJEB28245) | human gut metagenome | biome: gut microbiome; material: fecal sample | place: Denmark | collected 2008 | reverse complement strand
TATGCCTAAAGCAATTTACACACAAATTCGGACTTGACTATTGCTTCAATCAGATATACTCAAATGGGCTTTAATTCTTTAAGCGCAACCAGAACATGGAAATTTTTTGGAACATTGCTCGTCATTTTTATCTTAACTTTAGTTAGTAGTTCAAAGATAGGAGCTGCAGTTAGAACAGCAAAAGTAAGTCAATCGAATTCAAAGCAGAAACTTCGTGCATTTGATATTTTTTTCCTACTTTTGCTGATAGGGAGCACCGCTTTTGGCATAGTATTAATTCTGAACCTAGAAAAATATTACTCACTAGCACTAAATTACTATACATTCTTTACAATTGGAGTTTTAGCTATTCCCGTGGCTTTCTTTATCATCTTCGCAATTTCTTGGAGGGGCAATCAAATTGTTGGTTCATGGTTTTGTGCTGCTATCGCGGTAATGTTTGAATGTGCGGCCTTGCGCTTAAAAATAGTGGGAAGCAATAATCAAATTTTGCATTGGGTGCTATTAGCTACTGTTGCTGTAGGAATTAGTATATATATGAATTCTAAGATCAAAAATATTGTTTCTTCGATAACATCAATATCAATAATTGCAGCATACTTAATCATGTTGATGATCGAATCTCCAATGTGGACAAACGTTTCTCGTGTAACTGGAGATGAAACGAATTGGTGGATAGTTGGGCCTATAATTTTTGATGTAGTTTCGGCCTATACCTTTTCGTTGGTTTTATTTTTGCAAAGAACAATTCAGGAGAATAACGTAGAATGATTAACTGGAGGCATACAACATGAAACAATGTTTAGAGTGCGGCACATTCAGCTCTGATGATACGACATTTTGCTCTGTTTGCGGGAAAAGATTTTCTGGTGCAACTGAATTACCAGTGGTAGAAAACAATCAGTCAGTGAACGAACAAACGCATAATTATGATGAAAAAATCACCAGTACGACACACCCGGAGATAGTACCGCTCTTACAGCGTGTTGGACTTTTTTTGGAGGATAATGAGTTTGACCGGGCTGATGAATACTGTGAACGTATTCTTGATATGGAACCAACTAATGCTGATGCCTATCTTGGAAAACTTCTTGTGGAATTCCGATGCACCACACGAGAACAATTAAATCAGTGTCAGGTATCCATTGCGGATAGCAAAAACTATGCAAAGATAATACGATTCGGAGATGGCACTCAGAAATCATTTGTAATCGACGCGGAGAAAGCCATACAAGCAGAGATTTCACGGCAAACAGAAATCAGAAGAAATAAAGAAGAAGCAACTGCAAATAGAAAACAGGAAGAAATCGCAGTCGATGAGTCTGCATTTGAATCAGACTGGCAAGAGGAGTCTGTTGAAACAGAAGAATACTATATCGATATCGCTTGCCCCTACTGTCACGAAGAATTGTCATATACCAACTGGCAAATAAAAGAGGGAGAGTTAATCTGTCCTATGTGCGATAGACGATTCGTTTATTAAGAAGGGATGAAAATATAATGAAACAGTGTAGAGAATGTGGGACATTAAGCCTTGACGATACTATTTTTTGCTATATCTGTGGAACCAAGTTTCCAGAGTTGCCGGAAGAGATAAGAAGGGCTCAGTTAAATGCAGCAAGGGAAAAATTAATTATAGTTTTGCAGCAACTTGTCGAGCTCTCTAAAAAGGTATAGTTCCTTCCTCATATCATTTGAAGTGACAAACTTTAATGAGTGCAACTAATCACGTTAGCTACTATGTTTTAGCTTGGTTGTTTTCAGAAGAATGAAAGACGAAATCTTTATGCTGACAAACCGAACACTCATCATATTCAAATATCTCTGGGAGACCACGGACGAATCTCATCCGGCTTCCCTTGCGAACATTTCTGCGTTTTTGAAGCAGCATGAGATCACCGCCGATCCAAGAACGCTCCGCAAGGACATCGAGCAGCTAACGGAGTTCGGCGTGGATATTGTCAAAGACCGCAGGGTGCAGAATCTCTACCATGTGGCTACCCGGCATTTTGAAGCGCCGGAGGTCAAGCTGCTGATCGACGCCGTTCAGTCAGCCAGGTTTATCACACCACGCAAGAGCAAGGCGCTGGTAAAACGGCTTTCATCTTTTGTGGCTCCTGGCGATACAGCCATTTTGAAAAGGCATCTCTACATCGACAGCCGTTCCAAAGCCACAAACGAGAGCATCTATCTGAATGTAGACCGCATCCAGACTGCCATCACGGAGCGGAAGAAAATCTCTTTCTGCTATTTCGACTACTCTCCCTCCAAGGAGCGAGTTCTCCGGCACGGCGGACAAGTCTACTCGGTCTCCCCATTCGCCATGCTTTGGAACAACGATACATACTATCTCGTCGGCTTCCACGATCACCGGCAGCAGATCGCAAAGTTCCGCGTTGACCGCATCGTTCAGATGGAGGTCACGGACGAAACCGCCGTAAAAAAGCCAAATGAGTTTTACGTATCAGAGTTCTTCACGCAGGAGTTCTCCATGCTCAACGGTAAGGAATGTACGGTAACGCTGCTGTGTGAGAACATCCTGATGAACAGCATCATCGACCGCTTCGGGGAAGACGTTCCTGTGCAGATCGTCGATGCAGACCATTTCAGCGCACAGGTAACGGTCGATCTAAGCAGCAATTTCTACGGCTGGGTGTTTGCCTCTGCCGGAAAGATGAAGATCACAGCACCGCAGGAAGCGGTAGAAGGGTTCCGCGAGATGCTGAAGAGTTTCGCAGAACCCTTTCCAAATTAACTTCCTCATGCGCAAAAACCTATCGTTCTGGTCTGCTTTACCTCCCGCAACGCAGATGGCAGGGAGAAGTCCGCGCCGATTAGAGTAAAATCGCATCCGTCGGTGATTTCTTCTTGTCCGAAGAGCCTTTCGGCATACGAGAGTACTGCGCTTTCCGCCAGATTCCGGCAGAAGCGTCCGTTTCCGGCGTCAGGATTGCCTGCGGCCCTGGCACAAATATCCAATACTCGCAGCTTCGCTTCCGGCATAACGGCAAAGCCTCTTTTTTGCGCCTCTGCCTCGACGATTTGAGCCATCTCCTCCGCCGAGTAGTCGCTGAACCGGATCGTAAACGGAACGCGCGAGCGCAGTCCGGGGTTGCGCGAGAAAAACTCCTCCATCTTGTCAGGGTAGCCTGCGAAGATGACGACCATATCCTCGCGGTTGTTCTCCATCTCCTGCACAATGGTGCTGATTGCCTCATCGCCATAGCTGTTTTCCCAGCAATCCGTAAGCGCATAGGCTTCATCAATAAACAGAAGCTTACCCTTCGCTCTTTGGAAAACCTCCTTCACCTTTTCCGCTGTCTGTCCGACATACTTGGCGACCAGATCGGCGCGCCCCACCTCAACCAGCTCGTTCGTGGAGAGCAGTCCTATCTCATGCAGAATACCGGTGATAATACGGGCAACCGTAGTTTTCGCAGTGCCGGGATTTCCGACGAACTCCATGTTCAGCACTATGGGTGCAGACGCGCCATCCTTGTCCGACATGGCCTGTTTCATTTTCGCAAATGCAGCGAGCTTCTTGACCTGTGCCTTGACTTCGCCGAGACCGACCAGTTCGTCCAGTAGTTCCATATAGCTCCGACCTTCCGGAAGGCTTGGCTTGGTCGTTTCCTTCGTTTCTGGCATTTGCGCCAGTTTTTGTTTTATCTCTTCCACGCACTTTCTGCCCAGATTGCGGACGCGCATAAGCTCGTCGTCGCTCATTGTGCGAAGCTTCTCAACGGTGGTGATGCCGGTGCGTTTCAGACAGTTATAGGAGCGCACGCTCAATTCCAATTTTTCGATTGGCGTGGACGGCTTATCTTCCAGCTCTTCGTCGAACTCGTCATCATCGGACTCTTCGATCTCATCTTCCGAATAGTCCTCTTCGGTCTTTTTCCGCATTCGCATCAGCGCCTTGAGAAGCCCTGCAACACCGCATTTTATGAAGCCGCCATCAACAAAGGCGTCTGTTTGCGTAAGTTCAGTCAATTCTTTCGCCTCTGTGCCGGGAAACGCCATCGCAAGTATTGTACGCAGCCGCAGTGGGAGTGCCTGCGGCAGACTGAACAAAATGCGTCCTCTGCCAGTCGAACTTCCGCAGACTGGCTCCGCAATGATCCTTATAGCGGCAGACGATTCGAGCATCATGTCGAGAAGCTGTGTAAAATACTCCTCCGCAAGCTTTATGCTCTTTGCATCGGAAGGATGCTCTCCGGCTTTGTCGCTTGATTCTCGCAGAACCAGGATGTAAACCCTGCGGTTCTCCGGAAACATATCTTCGTGCGCGTCGCTTGAGACAAGAGCAACGTCGGCGCAGTCGTGGAATATCCACGCATAATCCTCCTGCGTAATGCTTACATCCACACCGGAAAAGGCAATCGCAGCGCAGCCGGTCTTGTCTTCGGGGGATAACTGAAACCCAAGATAATCTCCCTCCGCAAGCATGGACGCCGTTTGCAAAAACTTTTCTCCGGCGGCGATTGCCTCATCATGGTCGCCATAGTATCTGTTATATGCCTTGACTGCCAAAGAAGTCACATTGGATAACGCATTGTTTTTCATATTGCTGATCATATACAGCGCCTCTCTTTCAATAATAAAAATAAAAACGCTTGGGAATTGCATTCCGCAAACGGACATGTCATGTATTGTTATTTCGACACCGTTTCTCCAACATCGTTTTTATATCCCTGCCCTGGAGTCTCACCACGGCGTCGCCGCGCTCATATCGTCGCGCAGTCATATCTTTTTTGGGAACGGCTATTCAGTTGTCAAAGTACAACGATTCGGGGACGTAAAAAAGCCGATGCTTTGATAAGCCCCGAAAGGATAGACTCCACCCCTGGAATCTACTTTCAAATCACTTATCAAAGCATCGGCTTGATGCTTTTGCTATTAAATTGCTTGGATACTATAGCATATATGCCATGCGACTGTCAATAGTTTCAACAAATAATCCAGCCAAACAACAAATAATCCAGCCAAACAATCCGATTGATTGAGTGGATTGCTTGTCCATATTCCTTGATCTTGGAGAAGGTGTGCATCTGAATGTACACCTTCTTTTTTCCCTATTGCTTTTTCATGCGGAATGTGTATAATAAAGTCATCGGGAACAACTGTTCCAGATAGGAGTTAATGACACATGAGAAGCAAAAGCCTGGAGCTTATGCTCCGCATCAAGGATTACATCGAGAGCTACTACGAGCGGTATTCATCTACGCCTACCGTCCGTGAGATTTCCGCTTCTATGAAGATAGCGGTGTCCTCTGCCCACAGATATCTTGTGGCTATGGCGGACAGGGATATGGTGTCCTATGAAAACGGCGTTCTCTCTACCCCCAAGATAGAGATGATGAGCCCGGAGGTCAGACCTGCCGCCATTGTCGGCTCTATCCCCTGCGGTTCGCCGGAGGAGCGCGAGGCACAGATCGAGGAATATCTTCCGCTCTCTGTATCGGTCTTCGGCAATGGGGATTTCTACGCTCTCCGCGCATCCGGTGATTCGATGATCGAAGCGCAGATTGACGACGGCGACCTTGTAATCATACGGGAGCAGCAGACCGCCAATATCGGAGATATTGTCGTCGCCCTTACTGATGAAGACAAGAACACGCTGAAGCGTCTCCGCTTTGATGAGGACAGGCAGAGCTATTATCTCCATCCGGAGAATAAGGACATGGAAGACATCTACGTTTCCGATCTGCGAGTACAGGGCGTGGCTACTCATGTGATCAAAGCTCTTTGAGGAGGTGCTGCCCGTGGACAAGAAATATGTATCCGTCAATGTAGATGTGGATGAGGACGGCGTGATCCGCCCTCTCAGGATTCTGTGGGATGACGGACGGCAATGGGAAGTTGCAAAGGTGCTTCATACCTGTACCGCTTCCCACCATGAGTTTGAAGGAATTCGCTACACCATTATAGTCGGTCGTGCGGTGAAATATTTGTATCGGGACGGACAGCGCTGGTATGTAGGTCTGTCCCCGTAGGAGGAACCTGTGAGCCATGAGGATATTTTCATATGACGAGATTGACGAATTGGGAGAAGGCTTGATTCGTCAATACCTCGGAGCAGACGCCGAGCGAACCTGCTGCGTCGATATTGAAGGGTTCGCAACAGAATACTTGAAGCTGCCGCTTCTTTACCGCAGCTTTGCCGAACAGGATACAGATAAGATTGGCTTTATCGCCGATGGCATAACGCCGCTTCGCGTTTACGAGGACGGAGCCGCCTGCCTCTGCGTTTTCCCGAAAGGGACAATCGTTATAGAACGGTATCTGCGCAGAGAGAACGAGAGCGGCAGACGCAGGTTCACCATCAGCCATGAGTGCGCCCACTATCTCATGGATAAGACGGTCTCCGCCGCCGCGTTCCACCGGGAGTTTGACGGCGAGCGAGCCTATACCCCGGAGGATTTCAGAAACCTTTTCAGCTTCCGTGAAACGCTGATCGACCGGATGGGAGCCGCGCTTCTGATGCCGCGTTTCATGGTACGCAATGTCGTTGCCATGTACGGCTGCGCCGGAGGCATCCCCGTATTCGGTGACAGCGTTATGAGGACAACGGACAAGCTGAGGATCAAGCAGATGGCAAACACCATGGGCGTTTCCTTTTCCGCATTCCTGATCCGTCTGCGTGAGCTGGGGCATCTGAACCGCCGCCCTCTGTCTGAGTTCATCACAGAGGAAATGGGTTTAGGACAGGACGGTGAGCTGAGATGAGACACATCACTGTTGATGTGCGGAAGCTGTCCGCAGAGGCATCCCGTAAACTGACGGCATCCCGAAAAGAGACCGTAACGCTGACCCTCCGGGAAATCCGATGCCCGTACTGCGACTTTCTTGTGGAGAAGGTTTTCTCCGATGCCGCGGGTCACAAAATGGTCTACTGCCGAAAATGCAAAGTGGAATATCCCATGAATCTGGGATATTTCCGAAGAATGAAAAACCGACAGGCAGCCCGTCTCTTGTTTTCCAAAAAGACGAGGCAAAAACGATAAACTGAATACACCAACTTACTTTTAATCGAGCAAGCGGAGAGAATCAGATTCGTCTGAGGAGACTGCCAAGCGCCGTACAAAGTCAGATTGATGAACAGCATTGCTGTATCAGTCTGCTTTGACGGCGCTTTTTTTGTCGCTCGATTGAACTTTGTACAGCGTTAAAAGTCCTTTTCCGACTTGTCTCGGGAAAGGACTTTTATGTTATACCGCTGGCTTTGCTATATCGCCAAATACCCGTAATCTCCGAATTTTTGACTTTCACCCAAATTCAAAAATTCAAAGGAGATTACGACATGAAAACATTACGCGAGTTCGACTACGACCTTTGGGCGGTCATGGACAACGGAAAGAAACGGTATTTTGCCAGAATCAAGGCAACCGGAGAAGAAACGGAAATCAGTCTTGAGGTAATGCGTCTGCTTCTCAGTCAGGAAAAACAGATGCGCCGTGAATATGCAAAACTGAAGAACTTCGGAACGGTGCTGAGCCTCGACTATATTCGCAACGAGGAGGATGTGGACGAGTCTGCGTGGCTGCTCGATCCTCGGCAGAATATCGAAAGCAATCTTCTCTGGGAAGACCTGAAAGACGATTTCTGCAAGATGCTGACAGCCAGCCAGCTTTCGGTTTTTAACGAATGCCTCATCGGAGGGAAAAGCCAAGTTGCATATGCCGCTGAGCACGGCGTTACCAAGCAGTGTGTGTTTGACACAATCGCGCTGATCCGAAAAAAAGCAAAAAAAATTTTGAGTGATACCTGACTTTTATCAAAAAAATGTCCATTGAAAAGTGAGAGGACAATCTCACCGCAAGGGATATGGAGATTCGGTTTTCTCAGAGCTACACAGCTCAGGGCACTTTGAAAACTGAATATCCAGGCATCAGGTACGTTCCTGTTGTTCACGAGCCACGGCAGGCGGAGCGCCACGACCTCTGTTTCAGAGCGAGCGATAAATCCGAATCCTGCGAGAGCCGGATTGCTCCCGGCTCGGCCATGACTGACACAGGGTTAATGATACTTCCGTAATTCGCGGCCCGGCCACAATGAAGGCGGGGAGGTTAGAGTCCTATGGAGCGGTGCAGCACACCGCCGCCTGATGTTCTCCCTGGCTCTCGGGGTGTCGAGGACAAATAGAGAGCCGTACATACCCGAAATAACAAACTATTCAGATAGACAGGAGATCGCAAAATGAACTACCAGGACAGATACAACAGTGAGCGGTATCTCGATATGACCGCTTATCTGGCTTTACGAAATATTGAACGAGAAGAACGGAGGCTTCGCATGAGAGAAGACTGGATTTACCGCAGAGGCGATGTGTACCTTGCCAACCTCGATCCCTTCATAGGCTCGGAGCAAGGCGGGACACGTCCGGTGGTTGTATTGCAAAACAACACCGGCAACTTCTACTGTCCCACGCTTATCATCGCGCCTATCACTTCCAAAGGCAACAAAAAGAGATCGCTGCCCACCCATTACTACGCGGAATACATTCACGGTCTGGAGGTTCCGGGCATTGTGCTTTTGGAGCAGATCAAGACCATCGACAAGCGGCGCGTACAGAAATATATGGGAAGAATGTCCCGGCAGCAGATGGACGAGATCGGAGAAGCCATTGAAGCGGCGCTTGGCTTATATGTCCCCGAAGAAATGGAGGCTCCATGATGAACCCTGTATTGACCATTGATCCGGAGTTTGAGGCAAAATGCCCGCCGCTGACAGAGGACGAGCTTTCGCAGCTCGAAGAAAACATTCTGGAGGAAGGGCTTGTGCTCATGCCCCTCATCGTGTGGAACAACACGATTGTGGACGGGCATAACCGCTACCGTATCGCACAGGAGCATCCGGGCATCGAGTTCCGCATCCACAAAAAGCACTTCAATAACAAATATGAAGCTCTTTCCTGGATTTGCAAGAACCAGCTCGGACGGCGAAATCTCACGCCCCAGCAGAAGAAATACTTGATCGGGCAGCGTTACGATGCAGAGAAAAAAACACATGGAGGAGATCGGAAAAGCAATCTGCCAGAATCAAGTGGTCAAAATGACCACTTGATTGCAGCACAGAAAACAAGAGAACGAATTGCTTCAGAGACAGGCACAAGTGAAAGCTATGTTAAGCGGGCGGATCAGTATGCAAAGGGTGTGGATGCCGCCGAGGAAGTGCTTCCGGGCATCAAAAACGATTTGTTGCTCGGAAAGTTTAAGCCCAAGGAAACCGATGTGGCGGCTGTCGCCCGCGCATCTCCGGAGGAACGCCGGGACAAAGCGGAACAGCTCAGGGTAATCCCTGAAAAGAAGCCCAAAGCCGATAAGGAGTCCCCCCGGAGCGGCACAAAGCGCCAGCAAGAGGCTTATGCGACTATCGACAAAAGCTACGAGGATATGAAGGCCGCCAAGCGCGTCACAGAGGATTCAGCCTTGGAAAGCCTGAGTTACACGGCTCGTAACATGGTCGAAACCTGCGATGTACTTTTTGACAATTTCCCCGGTTTATTGACAAAGCCGAACTACAAGGCTCAGGTCATTGAAATCATGCAGGAGCCTAAACAATACATTCTCAAATTGGAGGGAGAAACAGACAATGAACAGTATTAAGACACTCTACAAGCTGATGAAAGTCAACAGCCGGGATCTGGAGATTCCCGATGCGTACCAGCGCAAGCTGAATACCGAGCGTGTGGCAAAGATCGTAGCCGGGTTTGACGAGCGTATCGCCAACGAGCCGAAGGTCAGCTTCCGCGACGGACACTATTATGTGTTTGATGGGCAACATACTATTGTGGCGCGCAAGCACATGAACGGCAATGCCGACCTGCTGATCCTCTGTAAAGTGTACTATGGCATGACAGAACAAGATGAAGCTCTGCTGTTCGCCATGCAGACCGGGCACTCCGCGGCTCTGACACCCAGCGCAAAGCTCCGCGCAAACCTTCACGGTGAGGACAAGGCTTCGAGCGAGTTTTACGAAGCCACCGAGGACGCAGGGCTGCATGTGGGCTTTGAGCGCGGCGGAGGCGTCGGACGCATCATCTGCATCAATACCGCCTTTGCGGAGTTCAAGCGCGTCGGCGCGGAGATTTACAAGGAAGCGCTGACCATCCTGCTGGAGGCATGGGGCGGCGATCCCGATTCCCTGAGAGCGGAGATCATTCAGGGCATTGTCCACTTCGTGGAGCTCTATCACGGCGAGTATGACCAGAACCGCCTGATCTACAGTCTCCGCAGCTATGAGCCCAATCTCATCTATGCGGCAGGTAAGGCGGAAAAGGAACTGCGCGGCGTGAAGCGCTACATCAACATCTTCTACCGTATCTACAACGGCAGGCGCAAACACGATATTCTTCCCATGAAGTTTTAAGGGAAGACTTTTACCCGATCAAGGTCGGAAACCATGGGGCTGTGCATCGTCACGGCCCTATTCTTCTGCCCTTGATTCAGACGAATATATTCATTTATCCAATCATAACCATGGAATAAATCAAAACGAGGAGGTGTGCCATGGACGCATGTGTATTATCCGATTTCGATATTCGCGCAGTTGAGCGCAGCACACTTGTAGACATCCGTGATGTCAAAGTCAACACCGCGCTTCCCAAGCGGGAGCGCATTCTGGATTTCATTCGTCAGATCGGCAATCCGTATTGCTACCGTTATGGGAAATATGTGGTCAAGGTCAGCTTTTCCGATACGGATATTTCATTAGAGGACAGGCTGGAGGCATATATCCGCACGAAAGCCTGATGCCCCTTCGACATCCTCGACAGTCATTCACTGTATAAGTACAATTCTTGGAGAAAGGAGATGGCACTATGAAAAACAATACCGAAACAAAAATCTGGAACGCCACTCTTTATCTCCGGCTGTCGAGGGACGATGGGGACAAAGAGGAATCCAACAGCATTACGGGGCAGCGCGAACTGCTTCGTGACTTCATCCGAAACCGTCCGGAACTGCGTGAATATGCCGTAAGGATCGACGACGGATTCACCGGTTCAAACTTTGAAAGACCTGATTTCAAAAAGATGATGGAGGATGTAAAGGAAGGTCGTACAAACTGCATTATCGTAAAAGACCTCTCGCGCTTTGGTCGTAATTATCTTGACGCAGGCGAATATATCGAGAAGATTTTTCCCTTCCTTGGTGTTCGCTTCATTGCCGTCAACGACAACTATGACAGTCTTGGCGAAAAGAGCGCTTCGGATGATCTGGTCATTCCGTTCAAGAACCTTATCAACGAGGCATACTGCCGGGACATTTCCGTGAAAGTCCGCACACAGCTTGAAATCAAGCGCAAGAGCGGACAGTACATAGGCGCTTTTGCCGTGTATGGTTATATGAAGGACGAAACGGACAAGAACCGCCTTGTTGTGGATGAATATGCCGCAGACATCGTGCGGGACATCTTCGCCTGGAAGCTGGACGGCATGAGTCCGCAGGATATAGCCATACGACTGAATCAAAGCGGCATACTCTCGCCTATGGAGTACAAAAAGTCCCTTGGCATGAAGTTTGCCACCTCGTTCAAGGCAAACGCACAGGCGGCGTGGTCGGCTAATTCCGTGCTGCGTATTTTGAAGAATCCGGTATATATCGGTGTTCTTACGCAGGGAAAGGAAACGACCCCCAGCTACAAGGTACGCAAACGCATAATAAAGCCGGAAGATGAGTGGGCGGTCATCCCGGACAGCCATGAACCGATTGTCCGGCGCGAAGATTATGAAACCGTACAGAAGGTGCTTACGCTGGACACCCGCCGCAGCCCGGACGACAGCAGTGTACAGCTTTTCAGCGGAATGGTATTTTGCGGCGAATGCGGTGCAAGCATGGTTCGGAAGACCGTTCCCTCCGGGAATAAGAAGTATGTCTACTACGTCTGCTCGGCGCATAAGCAGGACAAGTCCTGCTCCTCCCATGGAATACGCGATAAGGCGCTTGAGGAAGTCGTTTTAGAGACGGTCAAGCAGTATATCCGCGATGTGATTGACCTTGACGATATTCTCTCTATGACGGATACCGCACCGCTGAGAACTGCCGAAGCACAAAAGGTGCAGCGACAGCTCGATAAAAAGCGTTCCGAGCATGAACGGCTCCAAAAACTGCTCATGTCTCTCTATGAAAACCTCGCAGACGGCATCATCGACAGGGACGAATACACAAGGCTCAAGCAGAACTATTCAGGACGTGCCGCCGAGTGCGAAAAGCAGATGGACGCTTTTCAGGAATCCCTTGTGCAGATCAAGGAGCACGGCGGAGAACACCGTGAATGGATGATGCAGTTCAGAAAGCATCAGAACATTACGGAGCTGGAGCGCAGCATTGCCGTGGCACTGATAGACCGTATCCTCATATACAAGGACAACCGTGTGGAAGTTCATTTCCGATTTGAGGATGAATTTGCATGGCAGATGGATATTCTCAGAAGATCACAAATACGGGAGGTGGTTTAAGTGGCAAGAACGAAACGCAAAATCAATCCGATTCTTACGGAGGCGGAAGCTCCGGCACCGGCGCAGAAAAAATACCGTACCGCCGCTTATGTCCGCCTCTCTGTGGAGGACAGCGGCAAACCCGGAGCAGATACCATTGAAGGACAGAAAAACCTTCTGCTTCATTTCATAGAAAATGACAAGTCTCTTGCTCTGTACGGCCTGTTCTGCGATAACGGGCGAACAGGTACGGACTTTGAGCGCCCAGAGTTTGAGAAGCTCATGGAAGCGGTCAAGCACGGTGAAGTGGACTGCATTGTGGTCAAAGACCTCTCGCGCTTCGGGCGTAATTACAAGGAGACGGGCAACTATCTTGAACGCATTTTCCCTTTCCTCGGAGTACGCTTCATTGCCGTCAACGACGGCTTTGACACGCTCACCGCAGAGCGAGGCGCGGACGGTTATCTCGTTCCGCTGAAGAACCTTATCAACGAGGTTTACAGCAAGGATATTTCCAAAAAGTCAGGCTCCGCTTTGGCAACCAAGCAGAAAAACGGAGATTTTATAGGCGCATGGGCTCCCTACGGATACCGCAAGTGCGCGGATGATCCGCATAAGCTGGAGCCGGATGAAGCGACAGCTCCCGTCGTGCGGCAGATATTTCAGTGGCGCGTCGATGGTATGAGCGTTACACGAATAGCAAAGAAGCTCAACGATTCCGGCATCCCGTCTCCTTCCGCCTATCTCTACAATACTGGCGTGTGTAAGACGGAAAAGTATAACGGTGCAGTATGGCATATACAGGCAGTCAAGATTATTCTGACTCGCCAAGTGTACATCGGGCACATGGTTCAGGGAACAAAACGGCAGTCCTTCTATGAAAACCGCAAACAGTACAAAAAGCCACAGGAAGAATGGGTTATCGTTGAGAACACGCATGAGCCGATCATCGACAGAGACACCTTTGAAAAGGTTCAGGAAATCATGCGGCAGAGGAACGAGGAATACTTTGAAAAACTCGGAAGATTCAGCTATCTGGAAACGACCGAAAACATCCTCAAAGGACTGATATACTGCGCAGATTGCAAACGCCCGCTGGTACGGTACAAAAACGTGAGCCATAACAAGAAGCTGTGGTACACCTTCATCTGTCAGACACATTCAAACGATATAACGAGCTGCCCGAAGAAGAACATCCGTGAAGACGCACTGATCCCCATGCTCATGCAGGCTATCCAAACGCAGATCGAGCTTGCCGCAGATATGGACGAGCTTGTGCGCAGGGTGAACAGTTCTCCCAAACACAGAAAGCGGACAGCCGATTTGCAAGGGCGGCTGGACAGCGCAAAGAAAACGCTCAAACGCTATAACAATCTGTATGACAGCCTGTATCAAAACTATGTGGATAAGCTCATGACCGAACAGGAGTATATAACGCTGAAAAGCCGTTACAGGGCCGAAGCGGAGGAAGCGGAACGGCTGATTGAAGCTCTCACCCGGCAGCAGGCGGAAGAATCCGAGCACACGCCGGAAAATCGCTTTCTGACGGCGTTCGGAAGTTTCAAAGGCGAGGATACTCTTACAAAGGAAATGGCGCAGGCACTTATCGAGCACGTGTATGTTGATGGAAGCAGCAATATTGAGATCGTCTTCCGATACCGTGACGAATACAGAGCGCTTTGTACATATCTTGAGGGAAAGGAGAATGGCGCATGACTACTGCAATTTATCTTCGTATTTCAAGCGAAGACGTTGACTTAAAAACCGGCGAAAAAGACGAATCCGAAAGCATATCCAATCAGCGCCGCCTCCTTCGGGATTATGTAAGTGCTCACGCGGATTTATCCGGCTCAGAAATATTGGAATTTTGTGATGACGGTTGGAGTGGTACGAATTTCGAGCGTCCCGCAATAAAGGAGCTTTTAGAGCAGATAAAGCTCGGGAAGATCAACTGCATTGTGGTCAAAGACCTCTCCCGCTTCGGGCGTGATTACATCACCGTCGGAGACTACATCTCCCGCGTCTTCCCGTTCCTCGGAGTGCGCTTTATATCCGTCAATGACGGCTTTGACAGCATCAATCCGCAGGACATAGACAGCCTCGATACATCGTTTCGGACACTGATCTATGACCTATACAGCCGTGATCTCTCCCGCAAGGTAAGAAGCGCGAGAAAAGCGAGAGCGGAACGCGGCGCGTTTCTCAGTCCATACGCTCCCTATGGGTATATAAAAGACCCGGAGGACAAGAATCATCTGCTTGTGGACGAGGAAGCTGCCTCCGTGATCCGGCGCATTTTTCAAAGAGCGGCGGACGGGCTAAAGACATGGGAAATCGCCGCAGAGCTCAATGGAGACGGTGTTATTTCACCGAAAAACTACAAGATTGATGCGGGTTGCACAAGAAAGCCGTGGCGAAGCATTCAGGAAGACAATTTCTGGACGGGCAATTTGGTTGGAAAGTTTCTGCGGGACGAACGGTATATCGGCAAGGTAGTGTTCGGCAAACGGATTCGGGACGTTGTGGGCAACACCCACACGGTAAAAATCTCCCGGAACGATTGGATCGTTGTTTCCGACATGCACGAAGCGATTGTATCAGAATCATTGTTTGAAGCGGCGCAGAACTGCATGAGAGAGTATCGGGAGTGTGCATCACCGACCGAAAGCGGCAAACCATTAAAGCGGAAAGTAATCTGCGGCGTCTGCGGTCATGTTATGAAACGGGACAGCAGGAAGAACGCATCGTATTCCTGTGGAACAAAAAGGCTGAACACCAGATTTGACTGTCCGGATGAAAAAGTGCCGGAGGCTGATATTCTGGATGCTGTGATGGAAACGATTCAGGTGTATGCGCAATATGCGGTCAGCATTGACAGGTTGTTAATAGCGAGGCAGAATCAGAGACAGCTTGACCGGAAGCAGGCGCAAAGACAGCTTCAATCGCTCCAAAGCAAAAAGGCGCAGCTCGACAAACGGCTGCAAGACCTTTATGAGCAGTTGGTGGAGGGAGAGCTTTCCCGTGAGAGCTTTGCTACGCAGAAGAAAAGCATTACGGATCGGATGGAGGAAATCTCCCGCACAATCTCTGAACTGGAGCGAAAAGCAAGCTGTGATGATGAAAGCGGCAACGCTTTGATCGAGCAGTTCAAAAGCTACGCCGGAATTACGGCTTTGACCAGGGAAATCTCCGATGAACTGTTGAAGTCCGTTACCATCTATCCGGATGGGTATATGGATATTCAACTGAACCTTGTCGATGAAATCAAGGAGCTAATGGAGACCCTGCGCCGCGAATCATGTACAGCGTGAAATTATTAGTCCTAACTATACAGCAGCCGATGACGGCATTTCGGGTACGACGTTCAACCGACCTGGTTTCCAGCAAATGATTGCGGATATCGAAGTCGGCCTTGTCAAGCGGGTCATTATCAAGGATATGTCACGCCTGGGCCGTGATTATCTGCAAGTGGGCATGTATACCGAGATCATGTTCCCTGAGCATGACATTCACTTTATTGCTGTCAACGATGGCGTGGACAGCACCCAGGGTGATAATGAGTTCACTCCTTTTCGGAACATCATCAATGAGTGGTATGCGAAGGACACCAGCAAGAAGATCCGTGCTGTGATGAAGGTCAAGGGCAACGCCGGCGAGCATCTGACGACCCTGCCGCCCTATGGCTACATGAAGTCTCCTGACAACAAAAAGCTGTGGGTCAGGGACGAGGAAGCCGCAACGGTGGTCTATGAGATCGGCCTATATGTGATGGACGGTTTCGGACCGTCCCAGATTGCAAGGAAGCTGACAGAGCGAAGGATATTGACCCCGGCCGCCTATTATGCCAGCAAGGGCCGGAAAGCAAGCAATATCAAGCGGGGCTTACCCTACGCATGGGATGCCTCCACCGTAGCGGATATCATGGACCGCTGGCGGGAGTACCTGGGGCACACGGTCAATTTCAAGACGAGGAAGAAGTCCTACAAGAGCAAAAAGGTCATCCATAATCCGGAAAGTGAGTGGATGATCTTTGAGAACACCCATGACCCGATCTGGACGGAGGCAATCGCAGATGCGGCGAGAGCAGCAAGGCAGACGCGCCGTCGTCCTACAAAAATGGGAGAAATGGGGATGTTCTCCGGCATGATGTTCTGCGCAGACTGCGGATCTGTCATGTATCAATGCAGAGCCACCAACTTCCGGCGCGAGCAGGAATACTACCTGTGCGCCGGCTACCGAAAGAGCCGTGACTTCTGCGGTCAGACCCATTCCATCCGCACGGTGATCTTGGAGGAATTGATTCTGGAAAACCTGCGGGAGATCGTTTCCTTCGCCTCCCGCAGTAAGGACGAGTTTGTGAGGCTGGTCATGGACAGTGACCTGCGGCAGCGCGACCGGGATCTTGCAAAGCGGAAACGGCAGCTTGCCGATTCCGAAAAGCGGATCACAGAGCTGGATGCTATCTTCAAGCGGCTCTATGAGGACAACATTTCGGG
>ULXZ01048800.1_pt1 | contig 16960 bp, 3 predicted proteins | sample 1961701 | NCBI WGS metagenome assembly ULXZ01 (sample SAMEA4835850, study PRJEB28245) | human gut metagenome | biome: gut microbiome; material: fecal sample | place: Denmark | collected 2008 | reverse complement strand
ATTACCGTACTTGACTTGCTTCAAATCGCCGTTGTTTGCGCCGTAGGTATTCGTGCTGAGAACCTGCGTGCCGACCTTGGTCTGAGTTACATTGCCGAAATTATCGTATGCGAACGAATAATTAAATCCGTTATGCGATATCGTTTTCAAACGATAATTGTCATAAGTATAACTGTTGCTGACCGTTTGACCGTTTGAAAGAGTTTGTGAAACAGACGTAACCGCATCGGTATTGTTATCATAGGTGTAGTTCGTCACTCGACCCATTTTGTCTGTATATTTTGTGAGTGTACCCCTTGTGTCGTTATACGAATAGCTTTCCGTGTAGCCGTCCTGATCCGTCGTCTGCGAAACATATGCGCCGTTTGCTGTGTACGTTGCGCCTGTTTCGATGTAATAATTATCATTTACCTTGACTTTAAGTGAGGTAGGATTACCCATTTTGTCATAGACATAGGCATACTTAACACCGCTCTGGCTCGTGGCTTCGGTCATATTATGATTGTCGTCATATTTGTATGAATAATTAAAGCCCTTGGCATCGACGGATTTTGTAAGGTTGCCGTTGGAATACTCCATTGTGCCCTTTTGCTTTGCGTTTGCCGCAACCGTAACGAGCTTTCCGTCGCTGTTATAGGTATATGACGGGGCTTCATCACGAACGAGCTGAATATTATCAAACCAGCTGTTATTTGACTGCTTGAAATTGATTAGATAGACATTCATAGAAGTCGGGGTTTTATTCGCAGTCGGCTTACTTCCGTCACGCAATGTAAATGCACCCATAACATATTGGGAACCCATAACGGAATTGTTGTAATCAAACCAACGTACATAATACGTTCCGTCACTGTAAAAAATCTTTATCGCAAGACCTACTCTGTTATTTTCATTGCTTCCGCCAACCGGGTTCGCATATACCCAGCCGCTGAGAATATATGTATCATCAAGATTTTGTGCAGTTTTTCCCTTAAAATACAGAGTCTGAATCAATGATTTTTCAACAGTCGGCACACTGTTGAAACGGAACGAATGTCCGTCATCTTTTTGATGAGTATTATGTACAGAATCTCCGGAATCAAAAAGATGTCCGCTCCAATCCTGCGGCAAATATGCCCCGTTAGATGCCTGAGAATACCGCTCAAATGAAGAGTTGTTTATCATATTGAACGGGCTTGCGCTTGTGCCCTCCTCAAGCTGCATTCCATCAAACCACGCCTCACCCGTTGCGTCACGAACCATAATATTTATATTCATTCTTGTGGCATCGGACGGAAGTGTAAATGTTACCGCAAGGCGCTGCCAGCCGTTGTTAATGGTCGAATCCGTTGTTCCGACAAGCACATCGGAATGTACATCGACCGCTTTGTTGTTTGATAGCCAATATGTTACCATAAGCTCCGCGCCGAACGGAATCGAAGCGTCCCTCGGCACAATGTTTTTAGTCTTTACCCATGCAGAGAAGGTATATGTTTTTCCTGCGCCGAACTGACCGGACGAAAGGGGCTGATAGGCTCTCGCTGCGGCTTTGTCGCTAAAGGTTTTACTGTTTAAATAATAGCTGTATCTGCCGTAAAGCTGATCCGTATCAACAGGTTGTCCGACGAAATCCGCCGTACCGTTCCATTGAGCTTTAGTCCATGTTCCGCTTATATCGGCGCTTCCGTCACGAAGATAGTTTCTGACATACTGACCGCCTGTCATGGATTTGCTCAATCGGTTAAGCTGCTTGATGTTGCTTGCGTTGCTATTGGGACTTGAAGCAGTGTATTCCGCCGCCGAAGCCGCTAAAGACTTGCCGTTGCTTGTCGCTTCCGAGCACACGGTTCTGCCTGCGCTGTCAAACTTGACCGTTGTGTAGACATCATCGCTGTTGCCGTAAACGCCGTCTTTACCCGAAGAGCGAATAACTGTTTGTCCGTACTGCGAATAATCAAAGGTTATCGTTTGACCTGCCGTTCCGTTTGCACTCTCAACAACCTTGGAAACTCGCTTGCCTTTTGCCAACGGCGTATAAGTAAACTGAAGCTTATATCCGTCGGGTGCAATCACCGACGTCATAGCTCCATCGGAATCATAAGTAAACTTCGTTTCTTTTCCGTCGGGATATGTTATAGTAGTCAAACGTCCGTCACTGTTCCATGTGTATGTGGTAACTCTGCCTGACGAATCTGTTATTTTCTGAATTGTTTTACTGTCAGAGGTCGGTGTAAATGTTACAGCATGACCCGCACCATCGGTAACCTTCCAAATTTTCGGATTGTCGGCGGCGGCATAGTAATTGGCAATCTGATTACCGTTGCTGTCACGCGACCGTGCAAATGCACCTGCAACGTTAAAAATCATCTGATTACCCTTATCATCTTTGACAATATAATAGCCGTTTTTATCCTTGCCGGGGACGGTAAGAGTCAGACCCATTCCGTCCTCATCGACCATTGTTCCGTCACTTTTCTTATAGAAATAATGCTCTGTTCCGTCGCCGTCGATATAAACATACGGATATTTTTTCTGTGCATCGGCAAGAAGACCGACTTTTGATGACGGCAGAAGCTGCTGCTGACAGCTGAGCATCCAGCCCTTACCTCTGTACGGCATGACGGTACCGAAGTTTTCCGCTGCCATATAGTTGTTGAAAACGTGAGAAATCGAAGCCGGCGCACGGCTGCCGGCAGTTGTTACATCGTTATGGGTAAATACGAGGTTGCCGGAGAACTCGCATATTGACGCCGTTCCTGCCCTGCCTGCGCTGATATCCGTATAGCTCCAGTATGATTCAAGTCCTTTATTTGACCTGTATGTAATATAAAGCATTGGATAAGCCGTGCTTTGGGCATACTTTTCGCCATAAACCCACATATAAATGCAGGAATCGTTATACGAGGATTTATTTTCGTTCGATGATCTCAGCAACAATCCATTGTTTGCAAAGTTTGGATTTTCATACCAACGTTTTACAATGGATGTAACATTCCACTGTCGATCCTTAGCTCCTGAATTCTTTTCGCTTGCTTTCAAAATTTCAAAGTCGGCAACGGTGGATTCGTAGGTCGGCTTCGTATTCCACGTTACTGTTGTAACGTTCCAACTTTTTGTAATGGCATGCACTTCTATCGCCGTATCGGGAGTAGTGTCCGAATACGCATCCATAAGCACCTGCTTTGATAAAAGCTGTGCATCAATTACAACATCGCCGCGATTTATTTTTGGAAGAGCAAATTTAATAAGACCTTGGCAAATATCTGCGTCTGTTGACTCTCTGCCGACCATCATCATCGGATCCGAATAGCGATTCTGATTAGGCAAACCTTTGGCAACATACACCGAATCAATTGTGCTTATTGACTGTTTTGTTTGTATCGCCGGGTCAATCGTTACAGGGAACGCTCTTTCACTGCTGTTCAACCATTCGGAATCGGCAGAAATTGTAATTTCGTATTTGTGCTTGTTTTTTGCACTCAAACTGTAGCTGACCTTATTCGAGTATTCATAATTAGCGTCAAGCATAAACGGCTTAGGCATAACAAATACAGTCGTACCTGTGGTTGCGTCCTTGGCATAAATACAACCGTCCTCTGCCAAAGAGAGAGTAACATCCTTTACAGCAATCTCAAAGTTATATTCATAGCTGCTCTGAGCAGATTTAACTACTATATTTTCCTTAACGCCCGAACCGTTGACAATATACTCAATATTCGTGTCGGGCAAGATATTCTCGTAATAAACCTTTTGACTTGCTTTTGAAGCAACAGTAAGATCCTCAATTTTAGCTTTCTTTTCCTGCTTCATCGAGGAGTTATTTTTCTTTGTTTTGTTGAGCAATGAGAGGCTAACGGAATAGTTGTCCATCTTCATGCTCACAAGCTTTTTTTGATTTGCATTTTTTGCAAACTTTACTTTAAACTTATTTTTCTTGGTTTCATAACCATTGAAATCCGACGCCTCATCATTACTAACCTCATCAGAGGAGTCAAGAGAATTGTCAATTTCCTGCCACTTACCCGTTTCATCCTTATACAGGACCGGGTCATTGTACATTGCAGCTTTAACCGTACCGTCGCTCATCTTAAAATACTTTGTATTTTCGCTGTTGCGACGCTCAGTATCTTCACCGATTAAGGTTGGCTCCTCTTCCTCCTGAGAAACATTGCTTGAATATCCGTTCTGTTCAAACTTTTCTTTCTCATCTTCAACAGCCTGAGCAAGCACCGTCATAGGCAATATTCCGATGATCATCGTGACCGTCAGAATAACCGCAATCACTTTCATAAAAATGCTGTATTTTTTCATTATTTTACCTCCTCTGAATATACTTCTCTTATTTTAAGCTGCATTAAAGCCATGATCAACTTTAATGCAGCTTATGTCTTAGGTGTTATGCTCTGGTCAATTCAAAAACACGTTCTGTATAGTACCAATTATATGAACCGACTTTCACACCTACATCATATACTGTCGCTGGGAAATTTCGATGAATTCGCCAAGTCAAGGTTTCGCCGTCATCAACAAGCGTCACATCAACATTATCCCTTGTGTATGTCATTGTATCTCTGCTGTCATGATGTACAAATTGAACTTTTGTAACACTTCGATCCGTAACAACAGTTATGTAATTGTTTCCCGCATACGGCGTATCGGGTACTGCGCTTTTGAGATACGGATTCTTTGACGGTTCTGTTTGAGTTCCGTCCTCGGCAACGGCCATAAGACGGCTCTCATTCGGAACAGAATTTTCATCAATCTGAATCTCAAAATCCTTGCCGGGATAGAGGCTGACGTTGCTGTATGTCATACTTTCCAGTTGATCCCCTGCGCCTATGGTTTCAAGCGCAACATTCATTGTGCCGTAGTCATACGCCTCAATTTCTGCGGTAACATCCTCACAGCCAAAGGGCAGGAAGAATACCTTTTCGTTGTCTTTCGAAATCCATGAAGCGATTCCGCTTTCCGCAATCTCGGGATAAACGGCGTTTTCACGAGCACTTTCGTAGGCGACAATATTTCCGGCAGAGTCTTTCAGCGTGACATCGACAGGGCATTTTACCTTGAACAACCTCGGCAATAATCCCACGGCTTCCCGATTGTCGGTTAATGACTCTAAATCTGCCGTCGTAATATCTTCGGCTTTTTTATTAAGCATACCGGGTAAGCTTTCCAGCCAACGGCTATAAGTAGACATTGCATGACCGCCAAAACCCAAGAGCGCCGTATCAAAAGGTTTTAACCACCATAAATCAACATTCATTGGCATAGTGATACGGAAATCTCTTCCGTGTCTTGTCCAACCGTTGTCAGCCCAATTCAAAGCCAGTATATTTGTGGGTACCAACGGGACAATGTCATTATTATTTAAAATATTAAATATATTTTGGCTATCACTGCCCTGTTTGTTTTTAACCGTTTTCGGAGTAGCAAAGGTATATGAATAAATATCTTTTTCAGTCCTTGAACCCGGGCAGTGGTTTGTATCCTTGCATGAGTTTAAGTGCTCCGCCACAAGATTGGCAACCGCCGCACCCAGGCTGTGTCCGGTAACGAGGAAAATCGGATTTGAAATATTGTTGAAAGGAATATATCCTTTACAATATTCACAGCCGTCGCTTTTACCGTTACACTTCGTACAGTTTTCGGTATCCCCTGTTCCGTGGTACAAGGATTTCAAAACCATTTCCATCCCCGCTCCGAAAGAACCCCACTCTGGATTAAACGCTGTGCCAATATCAGTCCGCCAATCCTGCGTTGTTGATGATCCTCTGATATCAACAACCACCAAGGTACGCACACAATCCGTATTGTTTGCACCATTCGAATTCAGCGTATTCCAAAAAGCTTCTGAAGATCCGACACAAGACATCCCAGTACTATCCATAGAAACATCGGTCCGTAAACCGGATTGAAAATCATCACTAAAATATCCAATGGTTCCATGTTTGCCAGTCCCTTCAAGAATTCCCAAAGTTCCATTATTATCACCTCCATTTGTATTGCCAGATGTATTATAGTTTATATCTACATGGATTTGTTTATGTCCGATAATATGACAAACCGTGTCGTCTTCTTCAGTATTAAAGGCAACGGATTTAATGCCATAATCATCAAGCAAGTCTTCAGCCGAAACTATATTATCTTCCATAAACAATCCGGGTGCAAGACCTGAAAAATCACCGGTCAAGGGCACATACGCCGAATACGCTAGATCCATTGCCCACTTGGCAAGAGGATGGTTATATTCCGTAGATGGCCTTGTTTCGCAGCTTCCGTCGGATTTAATCGGATTGAAGAACTCCGAGACCTCATCAAGCTGCGTTACCGTTATGGTTTTTGATATTGTTCCTGCCTGAACGGTTACCGTACCGATTCGTGAATTGGTTGTATTGTCGTCATTTTTCGGAATTTTTTGTACTTCCACTTTAAAAGTAGAATTTCCGATACCGTTTCCGTTTTCAATCTCAATCCAGTCTGAATCAGTCGATGCCGACCAGCTTGAATTTGAAGTAACCGTAATTGTTTTGGTTTGTTTTGTGTGATCCACCTTCAAATGCTCTGTGTCGAGAACAACACTCGGCTCTGCTCCCAGCTGGGTTACGGCTATTGTTCCTATTACAGAAGTCACATTACCTAATGATGTTTTTACCGTTACCGTACCGGATCTTTCGGACGCCAAGGTGTTCTCATCAGCTTTCAGCTTGAAGCTTTTAGCCTTTAAGTCCGTAACAGTGAGCCATGGAGAATCAGGTGTAATTTCAACAGTCCAAGGTAAACGACAAAGAATATTTACAGTACTGCTGACTGACGATTTACACGTCGGCGTCCATTTCTTTAACGAAACATACGGGTCATGATAATACATCACAAAGTTTGGACGAGTTTCGGTCGCAGTTGCTCTTGTCGAATAAAAATCGACCTGAGTTTTTGTGCTTTCATCCGACGATGCAAGCATTATTCCGTTATTGGTTTCACCCTTTTCCCATCTGCTGACAGCTTTTGTAATGTCAAAAGAATAACTGTCCATATCGGATTTTGCCGCAACGGACGACAACAATTCAGGATCGCTGTTAAGATATCCATTGTTTGAGTTATCAAACGGTTGATTATTCCATGAAATACTCGACGTACTCCAAGAAGCAGCATCCTTACAGTCGTATGCCTGAATATCAATGTCTTTCGATACCTTAAAATAGTTCTGCTTTTTAAGAACAAGTGTACTATAATAAAGAGAATATCCTATCGGCAAATTAGTAGGTAAAGTCAGCTTGATATACGAGCGAACGGTATTTGTCAGATTTCTGCCGGCTCTTATTTCTGTGTTTGAACGTGGCGAATTTGCAAATGTTCCGTTGATAACATAAACATCCTGAATTTTTGAATTCGGAGCGCTCCATGTCGGATCAATGACAACCGGAAATTCTCTTTCGCTGTTGTTGAGCCATGTTGAATCCGCCTCAACCGTTACAACGTATTCATCGCCGTTTTCCTTAATTGAAAGCTCAATGTCATAGCTCTCCGCACCGTTTGCGTCATACATATAGGGTGCGTCCAGAGTGAACACCGCTTCCTGAGAAGCTTCCGATTCAACCAATATGATTGAACCGTTCGGCTGCTCAATCGGAATAAGCCCGTCGGAATCCAAATCAAAGGTATAAACATATTCGTCCTGCGGCTTATAAACCACAATGTTTTCTTTCAGACTGTTTGACGTGACAATATACTCCAAATCAGACTGCCGATCGAAGCCCTTGTAAACGACCGCACCCGACTGTTTATCAACTGTCATTTGCTCGTTATTGAACTTCTCAACCTTTTGCTTTTCCGTTAATGTTTCGGCCTTTTGAGCCATTGATGAGGCTGTAACCTTTTCATTCGAGATTTCAGCCGTCGAGTTCATTTTAACAACCGACGGCAATGCATCGGTCTCCACAACCTTTGCCTGCGCCGACAAGCTGTTATCAATGCTTTTCACAGCAAAGCTGATGGTGTAGCCCCCGTTGGTCGCGGTAAATCGTTTTCCGCTTCCCAAATCGCTCGGAACGGTAACGTTAAGTCCGCCTTTTGTTGAATAAACCGTTTCTCCCGATTTGCTTGAAAGAGTTAAGGTGTTATCAATTTCTTTCCATACTCCGTTTTCGTTGTAATGCACGGGTGCGGCATAGGTCGCCGCTATGTATGAACCGTCATCACACAGGAAGTATTTTACGGACTCTTCCCTCATTTCGGTAACTTCGCTGACTATCTTTGCCGTTGTCTCTTCTACGCTCAGGCTATCCAAGGCAGATGCCGGGGTAATACTAAACACAAATAACAACGACAATGCGGCAGCGGTTATCATTTTACACACTTTCTTCTTTTTCATTGATTCACTTCCTCAATTATTGAATAAAAAAATTCATTATTTAATTACTTTTCACCTGCTTTCTTTATCAATTTTATTAAATTAGTTTTTATAGATAAATACAATCAAATATCGGTATGTATATCATACCTGTCTAAGCATAATTGATTTCTAACGCTTCTAACATATATGAATGTTTCATCATTTTGTGACAAAAAAGTAATAAGATTTTTGATAATCTCCGTTATAAATAAAACTTAAGCTGATTATTTGTAAGATATTACAATTCATAAATATCTCAATTATTTTCTAACAAATTCAAAATAAAAAATCAATATAAAAAGCAAAAACGCACGAAAAAAGTGCAAAAATGCACAAATGTGATTTTATAATCAAAAATTCAATTTAATAGCATAATAAAAAAGACCGATAATCTAAATACATAGAATATCAGTCTAAAATAATCATTGTATATTAAATTGTCTTAGGTTCGAGTCCTGTTAGTCTTAAAAAGTTTGACTAAAACTCAACCTTAAAAATTGCCCATAAAAAGCACAAAAGCCCTTGACAATTCAAGGACTTTCAGCCGGGTTTGATTATTGTTACCCAATCATGCAATTTCTCCCCTGTATGATGTCGGGTTTCCGCTTGCGTCATAGCTTATTGTCTGTCCATCATATGCCGTCAGCTTATCAGACCAGTTACCGTCGCCGTAACCGTATATGATAGCCGTGCCCTGAGTTGCGGTTGAAAGGTCGGAGCTTGTGACATTTGTGTACGGCGTTTTTGAAACATAGTATCACACCGTTTTATATCTTTTCACAAACTTTTATTTATTTGTAACTCAGAATTTTTTCAATTACCCTCAATAATATTCATAATGTAATCTGGCAGAACAACACGGTGACTTATCGATTCAATATAAAATTGCCCGTTCTCGGATTCAGACAGGTACCTTCCACATCCTGTTAGATTAAATGCCACTCCACATTCATTAGATATTGCATATATGACTGTGTCGGCATTAGCTTGATTTATGTCGGCAGATACATTTCCGAGCAAACCGTTGAAGTAATTCACAAGAAAACCTATCTCTTTCCTATTTTCGATAATATGTTCATCGTTATTATCAAAAATAACTATTTTATCAACTTGTTCGCTTTGAGGAAAACTTGGAATTTCATAGTTATCATTTTTAAAAACACGATTCCCCAATATATCTCTCACACAAATGAAATTTCGATTTTTTAAACTATCAGTAAAAGTAATACCGAAAACGGTAATAAATCTCGTTTGTTTTTTGAACGGAGAATTATAGTCACACAGCAGTCTAACATCGTTAGACCCAGAATAAAAAACTGAATAGCTGTCCTTACCTATTTTTACACTATCATTTTTTTTGAGATATGCTCTGGCTAAAGTCGTAAAAGCAATAATCGAAATAAAAAGTATTATACCAACTGATATGAAAACTTTCTTTTTCATTATATCCCACCTCATTTCCTTACTTTATCCCATCCCAATTTAGTTAGTGTTTTTGATAATAATGCTACTGCTAAGACAAGTTTATTTTGTGCAACATAGTTTTCCAGTTTCGTCAGTAAATTCTTATCTTTTTCAAATATGTACGCATTATTATCATAACCAATGCTTTTGGGATTAGTACTTCCACAGTCCGTCTCAGTCGTATTCTTCTTTAATATTCCTTTCTTATACCATACATAATGAGCCAACAATTCAAATGCTGTTCCATCAACAGAACGACCTGACAAAGAGTCTCTTTTTATTTTTCTTGAAAGCATTAATAAAACATTTGCTAGAGCCTTAGTTTTCTTTTTTTGAAAAATCTTCGTTAAATTATTCTGCCAATTAGAAATTTTTATAATATACCCCTGGAATGCTGCAAAAGCACTAATATTATCAAGTGATAAATTAAAAATATAATTATATTCTTTCTTATTATTTACTGTCATGACTCGACTGGTATATGAAGCAACATATTTAACTCCATAAGTTTGACCTTCGATAACATTAGGACGAGAATTATTTGCTTTATATCCCCAATAATCCAAATAATTCACCGGATTATTTTCACAGTACGCAAAGAGATTCAAACTGAGCGGCGTGCCGTTATATCCGAGATATGCAGTATCATCTGCATTGATAAACCTGCCGATTTCGGGGTCATAGTAACGGGAGCGGAGGTAATAGAGACCTGTTTCAAAATCGTAGAAATAGCCACGATAGCCGACATTGGTTACCAACATCATTACTGCTATCAAAAATCCCTCTGCCGCCGAAGAAGCCTGCTTTATTATCGGCTTACCCCATGCATCGTATTCAATATTCAGCTCAACATTACTTTCGGAATCGAGCGGAACGATTGAGACAATATCACCTTGCAGATTCTTAATGAAACCGTAATATCCGTTTCCGTTATAATCCATTCCGTAAAGCTCGCCGCTGTCGTCATATAGATATCTTATTGTAATGGGTTCGTCGGCATCCGTAACTTCCATTCTGCCGGCAAGAAGAACGTCACCGTCCCAAATGTAGGTATATGTGTAGACAAGCTCGTCGCCCTCATACACTCTTTTGACGGTTCTCATTCCGTCCGAGTTGTACGAATATTCATAGCGGCGGTCGTCCTTGGTGAACGACGTCATAAGTCTGCCGTTCCATGTTACCGTCTCTCCCCTATATGATGTCGGGTTTCCGCTTGCGTCATAGCTTATTGTCTGTCCATCATATGCCGTCAGCTTATCAGACCAGTTACCGTCGCCGTAACCGTATACGATAGCTGTACCTTGAGTTGCAGTTGAAAGGTCGGAACTTGTGACGTTTGTGTACGGTGTTTTGGAAACAATGTTTCCGTTCGCATCGTAGACATAGGTCATTGCCGTATGCTCGGCGTAGTTATATTCCGCCTTGACCTGACTTGCCTCATCATAGACATACTGCTGGAACAGCACGCCCGACTTGCTGACGGTAAGGATATTTCCTCTGTTGTCGTATGTATAGCCGTAATCGGACTTCACTGCACCGTTGAGCGTGTTTTTAACTCGGCTGATCTTGTTCGTTGCCGTTGTCTCTGTATCGGCATAGGTATACTCCGTGCCGAAATTCGGATGATCGTCTTCGCCGAGATTGACGGTATAATGCTTACCGGTTGTTCTGCCGAAAAAGTCGCTTTCGCTCTCGGTATTTAAAACTTCCCATCCGTTCCATGATAGAGAGCTCTTTGTCTTTACCGAATCCGTGCTTGAAATATACTCTTCCGTCGAATTATGTTTTGTATACGCTCTGCCAAAGGTTGTGACAGTTTCCTCTCCGTCATCGTTCACCGAACAGGAATATATCGTCTCGCCGAGTACGGGCTGAGAATTTTCAACGGTAAACAACCTCATCGCCGAAACTCTGCCGTCCTCATAAATTGAAGCAAGCATACTTGAATAGTCGTACGAAGCTGTGAGGGCTTTGTCCTCGTTATATGTATAGGTATATTTCTGACCCGTGCTGTACGATATTTCGCCGATATTTCCGTCGTCATTGTAGGAATATGAAATAACAGTTCCGTTGCCGTATGTTATTTTATTATTCCTCTGTTTTGAATCGTAGCCGTAGGAAACGATCGACTGCTTATTCTCGGAGTCGGCACTGCCCGCAACTTTGATATTGGTTACGTTGCCAAAGGTATTGTACTCAAAGGTATATACCGAGCCACTATGTGACATCGAGGTTATTCTGTCGCCCGAATAGGTGTATTCGGCAGACATTGTATTGCCCGAAGAAAGTCCGCTGACCGCCTGGGTAACCTTTTCAAGTGCGCCGACCGCATTATAGGTATACTGCATAAGATTACTATCGGCACCCGTGAGCGAATAAGAATCGAGCATACCTGTATTCGCATTGTAATTGTAATAAACCGTGTTGCCTGCACTGTCCGATGATGAAGCAAGGTAATTCCTGTTTTCGGCATAAGTATTCGACACATTCGTCATTACCTTACTGCCGTTTGCAGCAGTATCAGTCAGCAAATCGCCGTTGCTGTTTTTGGTTGTGTTCTTGCTTCTCTCCTGTCGGCAGCCGAAGCAATCGCAGTCAACATTATCCTTGAAGCAAGCGCAGTTGTAGTAAACTTCCGTTTCTACGGAGTCGACAGTTACGGTATGCGTCTGTGTGCATTGAGCGCAGGAACATCCGCACTGTTCAAGACGATATGTTGTTCCGTTGACCGTGACGGTCTGATCCGTTCCGACAGACGAGGTATCAAGAGTTTCGTCCTCTTCCTCAACGCAATAGCTTGAGGTTGATTTAACCAATCGTAAATCATCAAATGCCGCATACTGGACCTGATTGTCAAGAATCACCGCAACCTTAGCATTTTCAACGGGTTCTTTGAGCCTGAAAGAAACAGCTGTAAACTGCCAAGCCGATCTGACATAGGGGCTGAAATCACTCTTGGCAATAATCTCACCATCGTTGTCAAGAATCGCTACCGCAAAGGTTTTGTTCACATGCGTATAGTTATGGATATAGTTACCCGTAGATGTATATAAATCGTTTCTCGCCCAACCAGATAAGGTATAAACCTCGCCGTCGGCATTGGCTTCAAGCGTCGGAAGAGTACGATAAACTCTGCAATTTGTGTTTATCTTTGAAAGGACATAACACATTCCGCCGCCGATATTCTCAAACTCGGCGTCAAAAATCAACTCCTCAATTACGCTCTTTCCGGCAGGCACCATTTCCCAGCCGTCCGCCGATGAAAAATCGCCGTTTGTGATGAGATTTGTAACATCAGCCTCGTTTGTAGAATAAGAAACGACATCACCGTTACTGTCATATTCAGTATAGGAGAAATTCCCTCTGTTGTCAACACTGGATCTTTTCTTCATTTCACGGTCATACTGCTGAATCACAGTAAAATAATCATCATAATTCAGCCCACCGTATGAAAATTTGCGTTGATCAACTGACTCATATTCTATTACAAGACTATCTATCTCTTTACCATCGCTTGTGTATTTACCAATTTCTTCTACTCTGTTTACATTATAGCTTATTCTAATATATGATCCGTCAACATTGATCATCTTTGTCAACAAATTATCGGAATCATATTCATAACGAACCTCTCCACCGTCGGGATAAGTAATCTTGGTAAGCTGTCTTGCTCCCGAAGCGGTAAGTGTATAATCATAGTCAACGCCTACATTGACCGCTCCATTCTTGGTATTAACGGATATCAATGCGCCATCGCTTGACTTAATTACAAGCTTATCGGCAAGCGGCTTTCCGTTTGCATCATAGCCTGTCTGCCAATCATATTTTCTGCCAACGCCGTCGGTTATCGCAGAAATAGTTGAGGAACTCGATCCCTTGAACGATATATTCGTTGTACCTTCGCCTTTTTTACTCGAGATTGCACACACTCTCTTAGCACTGTCAACAGAATAAATATAATCTGATGTTTCGATTTTCATTTCAGCATAATTTGTATGCTCGGTATCATCTTTCTTAACCCAAAGGCACTTATCGCTGTCGCCGATCACCGATTTATAATATACATAGTCCTCGGCAAATGATGACGTGAAATTTTCGGGAATAACACCGTATTCACTGTCGGATGAAACAACTTCATAGAAATATGTTCTTTCTCCGCCGACATCGAAAAGCACAAACGCGGATCTTTGCGCATTGTCATAAGTAACAGTTCCGCATGAGAACATCTTCATAAAATGACTGTTTATCCAATATGCGCCCGTGTACAGACCTGTATCAACCGCTGCGCCCCAAGGGTTATATATCGCCCCTGCCTCAACGGGCATAACATTACCGTTGAGACTCAAATCGCTGCGCTCAACATAATATGTACCGCTGTACTTATTCAAATACAATGTTCCGGCACGGCCTGCATCAAAGCTTTCCACATCATCATCCGTAAAACGATTTGGCTCGACATAATCAATTTCAAACCAAGGTCTGTGCACCGTATAATTCAGCGAAGTCTCATTAAAAATCTGAGTATTGCACGATGAATCTTTATACGGGGTGAAAACAATTCCATAATTTGTCTTTAAGCCCAATGACCACTTGTTAGCCAAGTCTGTTATATCCCAAACATATCTTTGCGTCGATGCACCACCTCGAATAACATTGAAATCAAGAACTGCCGGAACTTTTGAAACAAACTCGGTTGTTGCTGCGTCCCACGGCTTGTTGATTTCGTGAACCGAGATAGTGTCATCATCACCTAAAGCGATACAGTTCAGCGAGACTTCGGCACCTGTAATAATATAGTTTATGCCTAAGTTAGACAGGAAATCATCCGTCAATCTCATATAAAGTTCAGTGCTGTTTTCGGAATCCTTTTGAAGATAATAATATCTCGTTCTGTCATCCTCGGACGCACTGCACGTGCCGACCTGAGCAGTAACCATCTTCCTCTGCTGATTGACCTTGACGGTTGGATCAATTGTTACGGGATAAACACGATCCTTTGATAAAAGCCATTCGCTGTTCGGCACATATTTCAATGTATATGTACTGTCGCTGTTTTCCGTAAGAGATACGCTAACATCATACGAGGTGTTATTTTCGGCATCGAACATATACGGTGCGCTGATAATAAACTTAACCTCGGAATTATCATAAACGTTTACGCTTCCGTCAGAATTAAGCGTCATTGATCCAGATGAGGATACAGTATACGAATATTCCTTTGCCGCAGTCGGCTTAGAATTTAAAATAATACTTTCTTTAAGAGCATCCGAATTCAATTCATATTTCAGATTTGTATTGTCCGCTATATTCTTATATTCAACAGCCGAGCCTGTATTTATCGACTGCAAAAGTTCTGGAGTTCCCTCAACCGCTGAATTATCTATAACGGCAGCGGATGTACCGATATTGTTCATTGAAAAAGACAATGTGCTGTCTCCGTCGGCAACGGAAACAGTACTGTTTGAATCGATCGAAGTCGGAAAATCAACAGAAAAGTTATTTTCCTTGTTCGTAATCTTATTATTTGTCTTGACAAGAGTATTGTCGATTTCCTTCCACTCGCCATTGTCATCATAATGAATCGGCTCAGAAGTAATGACCGCCGTGTAGGAACCGTCTCTTCTCTCAAAGACCTTTGTGTTTTCGTCTCGTTTGTCAGTCACTTCGCCGACAATCGGTGACTTTTCTTTTTTATCGGACTCAATCTCAACCGTTTTCATAAGCTGAGTTTCATTAAATTCCTGCGCAAAAACCGTCATAGGAAGAATTCCAACAATCATTATAACCGTCAGAATAACCGCAATCACTTTCATAAAAATACTGTGTTGTTTCACTTTTTAACCTCCTCTAAATAAACTTCTTTAACAAAATCCATTTTATAGAGCATATTCAAATTCATTGCATTGAAAAAAATATTATTTTCATCAATGGTAAAAAAAATACGCTTTTACATAATTTATTTTTGCAAATCAAAACTCTTTTTTATTCACATCCTTCAAACCATTTAAATCAATTATTAAATATTTCACACCTACTTTCCATACCAATATCAAATTAAAAAAATAGTATAATAATATACTATAACTCTTCTTAGCCGAATCGCCTTTATAATAAACGTCCATATATATATGACTGTTTTATCATTTTGTTACATAAAAAAAGAAGAATTTTGAAGTTCTCTGATATCAACAAATTTCAGACTAAAAAATCGTAAGAAATTACAATTTATGATATCACAATTATTTTCTAACAAATTCAAAGTAAAAAATCAATATAAAAAGCAAAACCGCACGAAAAAAGTGCAAAAATGCACAAATGTGATTTTATAATCAAAAATTCAATTTAATAGCATAATAAAAAAGACCGATAATCTAAATACATAGAATATCAAACTAAAATAAACATTGTATATAAAATTGTCATAGGTTCGAGTCCTGTTAGTCTTAAAAAAGTTTGATTGAAACCCAATGCTGAAATTCGCCTGTAAAAAGCAAGAAAACCCTTGATAAATCAAGAGTTTTCAGGTGGGTTTGATTTTCGTTACCCAAAGATGGCGCCTCAAACAGGGCTCGAACCTGTGACACCGCGGTTAACAGCCGCGTGCTCTGCCAACTGAGCTATTGAGGCGTATTTAGTTTTGTTGCTCTTTAATCAGGTTCTCGAACCTGTGACCGGTCTGAAACATAGTCGACTTGCTCGCTTGGAGCGCTTCGCAATTCTCCTTGTTTCTTAATACTCGACGGATCAACTTTTCGTCCACCGGACGGTTGATCCCTCTCGTCGGTTAACAGCCGCGTGCTCTGCCAACTGAGCTATTGAGGCATATTCAGACAATAAATATTATCAGGTAATGCGTTGAATTATGTCTTTTGTTCTCTTTTCCTGAGCAATAAATAAAAAATGTCGGCGTCGCCTTATCTTCCCGGGCGGCTGCCCGCCAAGTATTTTCAGCGCTGAAGAGCTTAACTACCGTGTTCGGGATGGGAACGGGTGGACCCTCTTCGCTATCGACACCGACTCTATTTGGAATACGGTGTTTTCCGTATTTCTTCCTTTTTGGTGACCCGTAGCGGATTCGAACCGCTGTTGCCGGCGTGAGAGGCCGGAGTCTTAGGCCACTTGACC
>ULXZ01019492.1_pt1 | contig 17277 bp, 19 predicted proteins | sample 1961701 | NCBI WGS metagenome assembly ULXZ01 (sample SAMEA4835850, study PRJEB28245) | human gut metagenome | biome: gut microbiome; material: fecal sample | place: Denmark | collected 2008 | reverse complement strand
GCGGAGTACTGCGACCGCACGCCGCTCGACGGTCAGTCCAGTTGCCGGTTGATGGGAGCTTTCCAGCAGTGGACGCTGAAGCAGGCGGACGACCCGGTATTCAAGGTTTACCGCAGGGAGTACAAGCGACGCTTCGCGTGGATCAAGGCCGGGCGTATCAGCGACAGTGAGTTTTACGCGTGGAGCGAGCAGGCCAGAGAGCAGAAAAAGAAATGTGACGAGGGTATCATCACCGCGGAGGAATTTCAGCGGTGGCTGAAGGAGTCATAAAGACCACAGAGGGCAGACCGTTAGGCTCAGTTGATAGAGGGTGCTTTACAAAAGACAGCAGCCTGCAATATTCGCAGGCTGCTGCAAGGAGAGTGTTGGCGGTCAACCTTGAAAATCAAGGATGCTAACCGCTTGTATGGAATTTATCAATCCTTGTCGGGACGTGCCTCAACATCATCGTAGCTGAGATAGCCGCCGGGATACTCGGCATTCTTCATGCACTCAGCCCAAACATCCCACCATTTGTTGGGAGATGTCTTGTTGGCAAACCACTTGGGATCCACCTTAATAACCGCAACAGCGATCTCCATGCCAATGCGTGCATCCGCGTTAGACAGGGGCATTCCCGGTTCGGCATCGCCCTGACCATGAGGATCAATGCAGTAGAAGCAGGTGAGATCGGGTACTGTCATCAGGGGCTTCGCCACACCATCAATGAGGCGGTTCAGCACAAGGTTTTCATTTTGGAAAGTGATTCTGAACTCTTCCTCGTTATAGCCCTTGCGGTCATCCCGAACAGTCATCGTTCCATAGTCGAAACCGCCGTGCGTGTTTGTCTGGATGTCCATGACCCTGCCCTTGCAGATGATCTTGACATTCATCCCCAAAATTTCGGATAGTGCCTCAAACCTCTTGTCAATAGGCATCTCACCCCGCCGCATGATCGCGCCTATTTTTTGGCTCAGAGAAATGGTCTTGGTGCAGATGCGGTTTTCGATGTCCTCCTTGTTAACGAGCCAACCGGAAATACCTACCATATTGCCGAACGCGGCGCTGATATTTCGACCGATTTTCTCGGCGGTAGGGGCATTCAGAGGATTATCCAGTTCAATGGTGATTTTATCATTGTCGCCATTAGCCAATCCTAATGGAGATGTAGGGCAGTCATTGACGTTCAGGAGCAGTGTCTCCAATGCAGGGACAGCACGACCGGCACCGTCACAGTCGACGGTGGGAAGTCCTGTCTTCAGAGACAGCAGCAGGGGAAAGAACGTGGAAAATCCTCCCAGCTCCACGGGGTAGTTATAGCCGAGCTTCTTTCCGTCGCGGGCAGCCAAATCACGCAGGACTGCAAAGGCGTTGGCGGCCCATGCGGAGAAGTCCACACCAGCGATGGCAGCAGGGGCGCCCATACCTGCTGTGGCAGCGGCATAGGTTCCCTTTGGCATATCACCAGCATCGATCATTTCTACGCTCAGAGTTTCGTCAGGGTGATCCTTCTTATAGGAGTCCAGCAGCATCATGCCGCTGGAAATGGAGCCTCCGCCTCCGCCGCCCATCAGCGTAGCACCCCAGATAATGTCTCGCATGTTCTCTTCATTCAGATACGTTTTAGCCATGATGTATACTTCCTTTCTATTTTAAATTGGTTTTCAGTCCGTTTACCGCTGGGGAGGGCGCATATAGGTGATGCGGCTTTGCTTCAAGCCCATCTTGGCGGACAGCTCCAGCAGCATAACCGCTGCCTGCGCTGCCTCGATGACCGGTATATCATACCCCTTTAATAGCAGGCCAGCCTGTACGTCTTCGGCAACATCCACCATGGCCGTGCAGCCCAATGCCACTGCCTGTGCGCCGTCCGTGGTGATCGCATTGACGGCTTCCTCTATGAGTGCTTTTACGAGACGGTCATGTTGCTGCAGTTCTTCCACGGGAATGTCGATGCTGCGGACGCAGCAGACTCGACCGTCAAAGTGAGACTTCGCGACCTCGCCTTCGATCATGGGCAGAACATTTTTCATCACGGAAATGATGGCGATTTTGTCAGCCAGCCCCAGGGCGAGATGCATTGCGGGTTCAAAGCCACCAAACACGGGGATATTCACTAACTCGCGTGCGGCTTTGACAGCCGGGTCACCGAAGCAGTTGATGAATATTCCATCACACCCCTCCGCTTCAGCTTCCTTGCATAGGCGAAGTACATCCGGGCCTGCCATAGCTTCGTCATACTCACATTCAATAGACGGTGTACCAACCTTGATCTGGGAAGTACTTAGTTCCGTGTCGGGTGACAGGTACTTGCGAATGTACTTGATCATCTCAGGAGTGATGACCGGGCCAGTAACTGGAATGATATTCTTGATTTTCATAGTTTGTCCCTCCATGTAAAATCACGTTGTTGGCTTTATGCACTAACACCCTTCTTCACAGGGGAAATACTGCCGACCTCATCCTCTACATAATCCGGACCGACGTAGATCTTATCGCTGTTTTTGAAGATTAAAGAGAGCACCAGATAAACCACGGCCGTGGTTACAATGGAATTGATGGCAGCAATGCCCCAATGCACCGTAAAGCCAACCGCCCCCCCGGCGATCCATGCGATCAGGGCCAACACATTGCAGAAGTGGTGCTTTACGCCTTCGCCATAGTGGTATTCGCCCTTACGAATGATGAAGTAATCCACAATGACGATACCTGCCACCGGAGGGATGGCCGTGCCGAGATAGCCGAGAAAGGTTAGGAAGTAGTTGGTAATGCCTAAGGAGCTCAGAACAATGCCCACCACACCGAAAATACCCGTCAGTATATGCTTGTTGGCGCGGGGGAGGATCGTGGTCAGTGCCAATGTGCCAAAGTAGAGGTTGCCATCGTTGGAGGTCCACTGTGCGAACACCAGTATCAGGAGTGCCCAGTAGCCGAGGATCTGCAGCAGTGCGGTAGGCACATCACCCGTTCCGCAGGCCGCGCAGGTGATGTAGCCGGCCATGGTCATAAATACATTGGCAATCAAAAAACCTCCCACGGAACCCCATGTAGATGCCTTTCGGCTTTTGCCCATTCGTGAAAAATCCGGCTGCAGACAGGCACCAAAAGCATAGCCGCCCACAACTGCCACCACAGCGGTGGGAATGGTCATGCCGGTATAGCCGATGGTGATGCCGTTAAAAGCCTCCAACGAGCCGATTTTGACAATTGCCAAAATGCAGGAAAGCACACACATGACCAGAATAAGTGGACTTGCCCAGTTGGACAACCACTCAATGCCCTTATAGCCGATCAAGGCGGTAGTCATCATCAGAATACCGCCCCAAACGCCGGCAACGGTCTGGCTTGTGATCCAGCCGCCGGCCGGAAACATGGCGTGAATTGTTGCGCCGAAGAAGGTGGCTTGGTAGCCAAAGAAGCCCACAGCTACCAGCAGCAGCATTAACGATACGATGTAGGAGCCGATCGTACCAAAAGACTCTCTCAGCAGCATGGACAGGCCAACGCCGGTCTTCGTGCCGACCCAACTCAAAAAGCCGCCCAGTACTGCCAAAATGATAGAGCCAATGACTGTGGCGATAAACGCCTGCGTCAGTGTCAAGCCGCCTACCATTCCGGCACCGATGTAAATGCCGGACAGCGCGATGATTTGTCCCACCAATGTGGCAACAACGCCGTAATTACTGCGCCGGTGCTCTGTGGGAACAGGTGCGGTAGACCAGTCATTCTTCACTAAGTATGCGATTCGTTTTTCTTGATCCATTGTGTCATCCTCCTTACATGTGATTTCTCTTTTTGCTGAGAGAAGTTCTCCCTGCTTTTATTGTACTTTTTGTGGTGAAAAAGTTCTTCATCTGTAGAGGGGAAAAAGTGACCCGTAATTTGTCTGTATAGCCGAAAACGAGAATGCTGTTGTGAATCTTGCACAAAAATGCGGCTCCCAAAATTGGGAGCCGCATTTTTGCCCGCATAGGGAAAGGTGAAGAGGAACTGTGCTATGCCAGCTTTTCCAGTATACGTATAACAAGCTCTGCTGTTACGCGTATACTCTCTATGTCGCAGGATTCATCGGGAGAATGGACATCTGTGAGAGAAGGACCTATGGCGATCATATCCAAGTCGGGGTTCTTTTCAAAGAATGCACCACACTCCAATCCGCCGTGTACGGGTTCAACAACCATATTCCGCCCTGTCAACTCGGAATACACCTCGCAAGCCAGTGGAACCAATTCGCTGTGAGGATTTACCGCCCATGCCGGCACATGATCCCCTTGTGTATAGGTAAAGCCGAACGCCTCTGCAATGAGACGGGATGCGCGAAGCATCTCCTCTGCTCGGTATGCCACGCAGCTTCGTTCCATCGCTTCCAATGTGATCGTCTGATCATCTATTTTGAGGAATCCCAAGTTCTGGGAGCTCTCAGTTAGAGTCGTTACAAAGGGGCTCATTGTGTTAATGTTGTTGGGAAGTGTATTCAAAAGAGATATCAAGGCTCTGCCGATTTCGGGGTGTAAAACCTGTGAAGGGGCTTTTTCATCGTTGATAGTCAACGCATAACTGTGTTCAATGTCACCAAAAGCCGCCGCAAAATCCTTTTTATATGCGCTTAAGAGCTCCTTCGCTTGGCCTTTACTTCCTGCCGGGATTGTAATAACTGCTTCCGCCTGTGCTGGGATAGCGTTCTTCGCTTGACCGCCGTGGAAATCAGCGATTTTGATGGGTATCCCCGCCTCTGCTATTCTGCTTAGAGCTGTGGCCAAGCATACCAACGCATTTGCCCGACCAAGGTTGATCCCAACGCCGGAGTGTCCGCCCAGCAATCCCTTCAGCGTAATTTTTACAGCATGATCGTCAGCAGATGGTGCTGTCCACTCTGCTTTTCGCGTAAAGCTGAGAAAGTCGCCGCCAGCCGCTGAATTGCAAAGAGAACCCAGCCATTCCCAGTCCAAATTGATCAGATAGGCACCGTCTAAATATTTGTCAGGCATGGCAATAGACGACATACCGTCCTCCTCGTTTACGGTAAGAATGACACGCAGCGGTCCGTGCACAAGTGACTCGTCCTGCAGCAGGTACAGGGCCAAAGCCACGCCAATCCCATCGTCTGCGCCTAGGCTTGTTCCTTTCGCCCGAAGAGTTTTCCCATCATTTATTACTTTGATTGGATCCTTCAAAGGATCGAAAGGCACGCCCTCAGCGGCTACGCAAACCATATCCATGTGTGCTTGAATAATCACCAATGGTGCACGCTCATGACCGGGCGCAGCTGGCTTGTCGATAATAACATCGCCAATAGCATCCTGTTCCACGGTGAGCCCACGCTTTTGGGCCCATTCCACCAAATACGCGCCGATTTTCTCCTCGTGATGGGATGGACGAGGGATCTCGGCGATTGCCATGAATTCTTTCAGAGTAATCTCTAATGCACTTGATTTCATTGCGAGGCCACCTTTCATTAAAATATATCTAAAGTATACGACTTTCGCTCCCATTTGTATTTGCCTTTTCCGACAGTTTTTTGTGCCAAAAATAATCGAAAACATTTAAAGTTCCATGCCGTGAAGGTTTCACGACATGGAACTATTTATCAGTATTTTATATTATTGCGAGCATGAAGCAGCCGATTCAATGCTAATGCTTTGTATAGTGAGTACACTCCCGGCATTTCAGCGATATCGTATCCCAGTTTTCGCTTGATATTGTTTAACCGATATTTCACCGTACTTTCGTGAACATGCAGATACTTCGCAGTTGCTGCAATATTTTTGTCTGCATCGATCAAATAGGCGGACAATGTATCAATCGCCGTCTTTTCGTCGCGCCCCTGCAACGGTTTAAGGATAAGGCGATATTTTTCCGGCAGAACCGTTGCCCTGTGAAGGGTGTCATGGCAATTTCCGGCAAAGCTGAGCTCTCGTTGCGTAAGCACCGTTTTATGCGCGTAGATAGCGCAGGCCGTGGGGAAGTATTCTTCTAAGAGTAGATACGCTCTCTTTGCATCGGTAATAGAGTCTAGGGCACCGCACCAGGTCAATATCATTCCCGGGTATTGCTCCTGCAGATATTTTGTGAGGCTTTCACATAGGTCCTTGTCAAACTCCAAATACTTATCGTCATTCATGAAAGCCACCACGCTGTTGTCGAAGGTGTCAACGATTCCTGTTTTTCTGTTTGCCCGCAGATGCTTTTTGATTTCGTATTTGATATTTGCCCTATCCGCGCTGCCATAGGTATACTTTTCTGCCGGCGAAGGGCAGATGACCCACATGATACGCAGCGGATGGAGATCCAAGCGCATTGAATTTGCAAACCGATATACTTCATCGGCGGGCTCGACCAGAACCATACGAACAAGATCATCCTGTGTTTTTTTCCGCAGATCGTCATCCCAAATGTCGTATGATGACTGCAGTACCTCCGATGCCTGCAAGAGCTTTGTGTCCTCGGTTGTCCCCGCTGCCATGATGGAGAATAAAGTGAAGCGGCTTTTTATTTTCGTAGCAAAAGAGTTTTTGCATATTACATAATTGCAGTCTTTCCAAAGGAAGGTGACGGGAAAATCATCAGACTCGTCTATGTGGTCGTACACGCTGTTACGGAACTCCTCGTTTATAGACATCGGCCAAGGCGCAAAGCCACAATCTCTTCCGTCTTCGTCAACCAGCAAAAATGTATATTGGCATCGGTCGCTTAGCAGCCGCAGGATGCCGCTGATACTGCGCTGCTGCTCTCGCATCATGGAAATCTGCTGCAGCAGCTGGGTGGCAAAGCGGGTCTCATTCTGCTGATCTCGGAAGATGTGCATCAGGACCTCTGTGATAACATCGCTATAACGCAGCGAGTAGTCGTTGCGAGGCATAACAATGAGGGGGAAATCCAGTTCGTTTGCAACTGAAATGAGCTTTTGGTCTACATTTTCCATATAGTAGTCCACATAGTAAAGAACAATGGCCGCCTCGCCCACCGCATGGAGCCTGCGAATAGCCTCGCATTGCGCGTCCACATCATCTTTGATTGAAATAAACGCAGTCAGAATAATCTCGTTACCCAAAAAGAGGGGGTTGGCCATAGCAAACGTTTTGGCATACTCCAACACGGATACGGTAGAAACGTATTGGTCTAACCCTGCGTGTCCTGCCAGTACCTCCGCATTCCGCAAAGACGGCAGTTTCAAGCACTCTCTAACTGTAATACTCATCGTACTGCACCATCCAATCTTAGTACACTGTATTTCACTTGCCGTTTCGTGTTTGCTTTACTTCGTTTTTTGCACGACATATTCAATTGGCAATTATATTAGCATTTTGCCGGCGCTTATGTCTTGTCTTCAAATTTACCTTTAAAGTCCAAAAGACTGTTAGCTCTTTTCTGCATTTCTACATCGATAGCTTCGAACGTTTGGCCTTTGAGCTGGAGCAGGCTTTTATATGTTTTCTCATATGCACAAGCCAATTCCCTGTTGGCTGCAGCTATATCTTCATTGAGACCGTCAAGGGTTACTCCGTCCGTCTTATCAAGCAGTGTGCGGCAGAAAATAAGCGTATCTTCAGAGAATAAATTGGGATATCCTGTTTCCATTTTTAAAGTATCTTTTGCGGTGCTCCTACCAGAAAAATCCCGCAACATCATATAAATGGCCACTTCTTTGTCGCAGATTCGAATAAATTCCTCGGACGATTGGCTTATACGTTCAAGGAGTTCCTTGACTTTGGGATAATCTGCGCTACTCAAAAGAGCAATAAGTCGATCCATCGCTGTTTTGCAGCATATCTGATACTTCTGATAGGAGGTAATTGCAGCACGCGCATCTGTCATGCCGGTATCCATTGTCTCAAGTAAAGGGCGAATGGGATTGATCACATCCAGTGTTGCTGCAATTATTCTTTCTATATTTGACCACTTTTCGGTTTCGCTTTTGAGAAAACTTTCTCGTTGGAGTTGCTTTCGTGTAAAGATGATCGTCACAGCTATTGTTGCGGCCGCCACAAGTGCCCCCAAAACCGTACCATAATACGAAAGTGTATCGGCAGCACTCCAGATCGCTATATATCCACTGTCGCCTTTATAGCACTCGTTTATTATGATAGGGCCGCCAATAACAGCTAACAGTGCTAATATTACCACCAACGACCACCTAATTAGTGACTTCTTCATAGAATCACCCCCAATTATACTCGTCAAAATCGCCGTGGGAAAAATGCCCTGCCTTTCGGCAGGGCATTCGTTCTCGTATCTACGCCGCCGAAGTTTACAACACACAACAGCGTTGTATTTTATAATAGCACATTTTGCTGCGGTAGGCAAGAAGTTAGTAAATGTGTACAGAGTTTAGTTGGTTCATGTATCAGCACAGACCTTTAACCTGATTTTGCTTACGATGTTGTTGCTTTTGAAAGGCGGATTGCTTGCAATTACCCCTGTATAGAGTATATACTTAAAAATAAGAGAATTCGACGACCAACGCGGATACGAAAGAGAGACAGTGATCATGACGGTGGAGCCGAAACGACAGAAGCGCCCATACAGTTACTACGAAAAGACCATCAACGAATACAGCTATCGTTCTATGGAGCGAGTGAGCAAAACATGCCCGGAGAAGGTCGAGGCACTTTTGCTCCGGTTTCCGTTTGATGATTCTCAAGACAAACAGATCCAGCGGGCATTGCGTCGATGCCGCATCTATCCGGGGCAAGGGTGTTATGATGATTGCTACAGTGCGGGAATGCAGGCGTACTTGTATAGCATTCATCGCTGCGCCCTGATGGGTTATACAAATGTGATCGGATACATTGCCAAGATGCAGAGAATTTATTTGATTTGCGCAATCGTTGTTTATCGGGATACGGCATATCTGTGTAAAGAGCATGGGCTTAGAGAAACGCGCCTTGAACAGGTGGGGTATGTGATCGTGTAGAAATTCTTAGCCTATTTCGTTCTGTATCTAAATCCTACATCGTTTCCCATCTGTGACAACATATGTGGAATATAAGTTTTGCGAAAGGGGTTTTGATAGTGAATTGCGGCATGGCTCGCCGACAGGGGCGGATGCGAAACACGGCATATCTTCTGTGCTACTTGCTGATGCTGCTACTGATGTAGACGATACTGCTACCCAACCATCTGATGCGGGGGTACTTGGACTAACTCACCTTGCCGTCGTACTACTGCATTTTTCCCGGTGGAGATACTGCTTGCTGGCTCTTGCCATGCAGTGCATTGGCTGGGAGCAAAACGAGGCCACATCACCGAATGGCACTGGAGATTGGACGCGCTTTCGCCGCGTCTATCTGCCTCAGGTGAAGGACACCGCCTATGTTGCGGGAAGGCTGGCTTTTCCGAAGCAGTGGGGCATGGTGGAGTTGTCGCGGGTGCTGCTGTCAGACGAACGCAAGCAGCCCCTGTCCATTCTCCTGATTTTTGCCGCCCCATACGCTTGAGCCGCCTTATATCTGCTGTCTGGGATAGTCGTGGTGGTGATAACGACCATATGTACATAAATCAAGCATAAAGGGTATACCGGTATTCTTTGATTACAGCGTGGTCATTTTTGCGCTGCCATGCTCAGGCACCGCAGAACTTGCATTTTACGCAATAATGGGTATAATAAGAATAGAGTAATACTTAGCGGGGAGGAATGTATATGGTCTATACGATAGATGACCTGCGGCGTATTATTGCGCCTATCGCAGAGCAATACGGATTGCGGGCCGTGTATGTCTTTGGTTCCTACGCCCGCGGTGAAGCCAATGCCGACAGTGACATTGACCTGCTGGTTGATTTGACCGGCACGAATATCCGGTCGCTGTTTGCGCTTGGAAGTGTATACTGCGACTTGGAATCCGCACTGGGAAAAAGTATCGATCTTATTCCTGTAAGCTCATTAGAACAAACCAGTAAGAGCGCGTCTGACGAACTATTTCGCAATACTGTCCAGACAGAAAGGGTACGAATTTATGATGCAGCAAGCTGACAGACAGCGCCTGACTCACATTTACGAATATTGTGTTTCTATTGAGAAGGCCATTCAGCGATTCGGAAGCGATTTCCAGTCGTTTGATTGTGATGAAGATTTCCAACATTCCCTGTCATTCTGCTTGCTGCAGATCGGAGAGCTGGGCGGTGATTTGTCTGAGGAGTATCGCCGTGAGACGGCCAATCGTGTGCAATGGGGGCCGATGAAAGCCATGCGAAATATGGTTGCCCACGGCTATGGCAAAATGGATCGCCGGATTATTTGGGAGACAGTGACGACGGATATTCCCGTGTTAAAGGCTGTTTGCGAGGAGCAATTGAACATTTAAGACTTTTTCTGCAATGCGGAAAACAGGAATGTATTTTCCGCAAGGGGTGGCATCGCCAGGAGATGCTTTCTCTAAACGAACAATATGTTTATCAATGCTGTGATTTCGGTTGCAATCTATCCATGTATTTGGTAGACTAGTTTTACGAAGGCCTAATAGACATGGTTGAACTTAAGCAGATTGCAGAAGAGCTACTCTCAACAAGTATGAACGACTAAGATAATAGGCAAAAATGGATATTCTGGTTCGCCATTGTATAAAAGCCCTATTTTATCTGGCTGAGTTTAGCACACCCAGTCGAAGAAAATATGCGAACTTTTCAGGTAATGGTATACAACAATGAACTTGGCTAAACTGGTGTGCGTATAAAACAAACGAGGCATAAACATTTTAATAACCCTGAACTATTTTTTCTGACAGTAGTGGGTATGATAAAATAGCTGCCCACGACGGTGCTTCGCAAGCATTGTGATACTATGACAAACACAGTGCAGATAGATGGGGCAAGGAGGGAATGTCTTATGAAAATCCAACAGTTAAAATTGCAAGACTTTATGATTTTCCAAAAAGCGGAGATAAAATTTTCTCCCAATATTAATATCATTTGCGGCGAAAACAGCACAGGTAAAACCGCACTAATTAAATTGCTCTATTCTTGCGTAAAAAGTCAAGAAGTCTTGAAAAATTCAAAAAGCGATATCACAAAAGAAAAGTTTGAAGATGCTTTAGTAGCCAAACTGCAAGGTGTATTTCGTCCAGACAAGTATAGCGTGGGACGGTTGGTCTACCGCAAGCAGGGTAGCGGTAGGGCAAAAATAAATGTGCGCTTTGACAAAAATGCTCAGTTGGAAATTGGTTTTGGAAATCGGCAGGAAAAACACATTGATGTTATCGTAAATGAGCTTCCCCCGATTGCCGCAAGTGCTGTTTATATTCCGCCAAAAGAAATTATCTCAACAACAGAAAATTTTGTTTCCCTTTATGCGGATTACCACATTGCATTTGAAGAAACGTATTATGATTTGGCACGTCTTTTGGAGCGACCATTAAAAAAGGGGCCTAATACGCAAGAGCAAAATGCCGTATTAAGAAGTTTTGAGAAAATTTTGAACGGAAATATCATCCAGAAGGATAAGGCCTTTTACCTCCAGGTAAAAGGCGCTGGAGAATTTGAAATGGGGCTTGTTTCGGAAGGATATCGAAAGCTCGCTACAATTATGTATCTTGTTCAGTCTGGCAGTCTTTCAAAAAACGCAATCTTATTTTGGGATGAGCCGGAAACGAACATGAATCCCAAAATGATTCAGCCTATGGTTGAAGCAATTATCGAACTTGCTAAGTTGGGTGTCCAGGTGTTTATCACGACACATGACTACTTTATTCAGCAGTGCTTTAATTTGGCGGCAAGGTATCCCGAAAAAGACTCATCAGATCTGAAATTTAGCTTCACTTCTTTGTACAGGTCCTTAACTGGTGTAGAAATTGAAACGGCAAGCCGCTTAACAGACCTGACGCACAACGCAATTATGGAAGAGTTTGACCAGCTCTATGATAGAGAACAGGGGTTGCTTTATGGAGATTAACGAAAGTAATCTGACATTCTCTTTTGCAGATGGAACGACCGTAATCAAATTTGACAATACTGATTTCTATCGCAAAGTATTTAACAAATTACCTGGTAGCAAGGGAGTAGATATTATTGCCGACTCAAATGATATGCTTCAATTAATCGAGATAAAAAACTGCACAGGACATGAATCGGAAAACAGGTGGAGAATTAGCATTGACAACAGCAAATTAAGTTCAGCGCCTAATACACTCGAAATCGCGGACAGGGATAGTTTAGATATCGAAATTGCTAAGAAGGTGGCCGCCACTATTGCCTGTATCTATGGCGCGTGGACAAAATCGGAGGAATCGCAGAGTGCCAAGGAGATTTCTGCTTTTTTGGCAAAAATATGCGATGCAAAGATACCGGTTTCGAGCAAGCCGGTAATGATAATTCTGTTTTTAGAGGGCAATTTTGACAATCCGGAATCGAAAACGAGAAGCAAAAAAATGATTATGCAGCGACTTCAAGAAAGCATTGAGACAAAGCTGTCCTGGTTGAAATGCAGGGTTTCTGTGGTGGACAGCGCTACATATAATAAGCGATGTTTTGAGGTTTCCTAACCATGCTACAGTGTACAACAGTATAGTGCGTTTACCTAACGCTGCTTCATTTGCAGTCTGACCCAAACCGTGACCCAAACGCGGAAAAAAGCAGGTGGATACAGGCGGACACAGTGGATTGCCCACCGAGCCGAAAGCACGCAAAAGCGCCGGAAAACGTTGCGGCACAACGCTTTCCGGCGCTCATCGTATCTTCACACGCAGGAGGTCACTGGTTCGAGTCCAGCAGTCTCCACCAAGAGAAAACCTTGGAAACCTTGTGTTTCCAAGGTTTTTCTCGTTTTTGATGGAATTTTCAATGTCTGCGTGTGACGGACACTTTGCTGTCTTGTGTTTCCCAATGTTGCCTTGTTTTAGGTCTCAAGCTGTATTAAGCTGTACGCCTTTTGTGCCCTGGGAGCCTTACAAATACTTGAGATTCACGGTCATGTCCTCTGATAACATCGGGTCGATCTGCTGTAGCTGCGCCCTGACGGCTTCTGCGCTGCGCTTGGGTGTGTAGGTGCCATCCATCAACTGCTGCGAGGCGGTATCCACAGCGGCGGCAACGCCAGCAAACACCTCCGGCACCACATGAGTATAGATTCCCAGCGTGGTGGATACGTCCCGGTGACCCAACAGCTTCTGGACGATCTTGGGATTGATCTCCTGCTCCAAAAGCATGGAGGCATAGGTGTGGCGATACCGATGGAGATTCAAGCCCTCGCCGGAAAAACCGTTGCGATCCAGAAAATGGCGATAACTGGCGCGGAAGCCACTGTATGTTCGCATGGACATGGTGCGTGTGCTGATGAAAACGAAGCCCTCCGGTGTCAGCACCTCCAGACCCTTCGGCAGAGTCTCCACATAGCGCATCCATTCTCGCAGCCGATTCAGCACCAACTCCGGTGCCTGAATGACGCGATGGGACGTGCGGGTCTTAGTGGAGCCCAGCACATCGGTCATATCCATTGTTTTCCCGTTCTCATCAAAAGTCAGCTCCCGCGTCACGGACTGCGCGATGGTGATGGTATGGGCCGCAAAGTTGATATGCTTCCATTGGAGTGCCAGCAGCTCACCGATGCGCATACCGGTGAGCAACAGCGTGGTGATGATGGGGCGCATGATAGGGTCCTTCTGCGCCGCGGCCAGCACCGCTTCACGTTGAGCGATAGGGATAACTTTCTCCTCCGCTTACGGACGCTGCGGCTGTCGGGGCAGCTTTGTGCTGCGGGCGGGATTGATCGGGGCCAGAGACATCTCCACGGCGTAGTCGTACAACTGGATCAGGATACTGCGTACCAATGAAATGGTGCGGCGGGAAAGCTGCTTTTCCGCTTGCAGGTAATAGAGGAACGTCTGGATGCGGGAGGCTGTCAGCTCCGCCACAGGGATGTCTCCCAATGCAGGAACGATATGTAACCGTTCGCAGGAATAATACAGCTCCATGGTACGGCTGCAAACCTCGTAGGTTTTGAACGTGGTTAGCCAGCGGTGCAGAAAGTCCTTCAGCAGCAATTCGGATGCCAGCGAAGGAGCGACCTTGGATGTTTCGGAGACCAGCGTCAGGGCGATCCAGTGCGCCGCCTCCTCACGGGTGTTGGCGTAGGTGTATTTACGGATGGGCTTGCCGGTATCAGTGTGATAGCCTACGGTCACCTGACCGACCCATTTGCCGTCCTTGCGGCGATAGACGCTGCCTTCGTTCTTTCCTCGGCGTGTGGTTTTAGGTTTGCTTGGTTTACGCGGCATGAATGATTCCCTCCTTTTGCCGCGCAGGGAAGATCATAATACTATTATACGACAGCAGGAGATCATCCTGCAAATTTTTTCTTTGCGGCACTGTCATTTAAATTATCCTCCCATCCAAAAACTCCAGCAGAGCCTCTCTCGGAATGCGTATCTGCCTGCCGATACGGACGCTTCGTATCTGACCGCTGCGGATCAGTTCGTAGGCGGTGTTGCGGCCGATGCCAAGGATAGGCATCAAGTCTTCCACCCGCAGTGTCATGGGAAGGTCATGCAGGTAGCGGTACTTATTCTCCACGGACAGAACCTCCTTTCACGGACGCCAGATAGATGTTCGTCACATCGGGTCGCTCATGTCCCAGCAGGCGTGACACGGTAAAATGGGCGTCCAGAGGCATCATGCCGCCATTGACGAGAGAAGTGTACTTTTCGACGGCGTAGGTATGGCGCAGTCCATGGAAGGTAATGCGCTTGTCCGGTGCGGTGGGGTCACAGATAGTGTCGCGGTGGCGGAGGATGAACTGCTGCATGCCGTTGATGGCCCGGTCGGTGGGGACGCCGTCCGGCACCAGCAGCTTGTGCCCGCGTTCCGTTTTCTCCAGCAACCTTTGCAGCATCATTGTGATACGGTCGTCCTCAATAGGGACGATCCGGATTTTGCCGCCCTTGCCTTTCACGGAGAGGGCGTTTTCCCGCAGCGCACGCTCCGCCGCAGCGGTGTCCATGCGGAAGCACTCATGAATGCGTAGACCGGCGTAGCGTGCCAGATACAGGGCGAGGATGTAGTCCTCCCGCTCTTCCGCCATGGCACGGCCGATCAGCTTGCCGAACTCCGGGTTCGTCCATGTACGATCCTGCTGCCCGAAGCGGCGGCGTTCCAAGGAGACGCCCAATTCTTCATTACCCGGCAGCGTGTAGCGGGGATGAGACATCTTGTCGTGGAAAAAGCGAATGGCGGAGAGGTCAGTCTTGATGGTGCTGGCGGATTTGCCCTGCGCCTGCAAATAGAGGACATAGCTCACCAGATGCTTGCCGCTGACGTTCTCCAGCTTTTGCAGGTGGTAGTGGGCGGCGAGGTAGGCGCAGAAACGCTTGACCGCCTCGTAGTAGCGGTCTTTCGTGCGGAAGCTGCCCTGTCGGTTGTGGCGAGCCAGCTTGTCCAACTGGGTAACGAGGGTGTGGTAAATGCCTTTTGTGGTCATATAAAGAAATCTCCTTGTAATCGTAGTTGTGTTCAGATGGACGCACTTTACCTGTTGGCAAGGAGAGCCGTTTCCGGCGTATCTCCGCAGAGCTGTTAGACTGCCGCAGGCGGAAAGCCTTGGTATTGCGTGCTTTCCGCGGCTTGCTTGTGTGTCTGTCTCTCTTTACTTGTGCCAGGTCAGTACGCTGCCACATGGGACAAATGTGCCCTGCTCCGATGGAGCGGTGGCGGACACCATGCCGCTGAACTCGGCTGCGGAAGGCTCCGCCGGTGTCCTGTGATCCGTCCGGTAGCGCATCGAGGAATGTGCGATACCCCGTATGACCGGCGCCGCACTCTGACTGCGGCATACAGGGCGGGAGCTTGCCTCTCCCTTGACGATTTTCCTGCCGTATCGTCCTGACGGCTTTTACAAAACTTCTTTTTCCTGATCTGCGCCGAATTGATTTCGGCGCTCTTTCTTTTCCTGCGGTATCGCGGCGGTGGCAAGTGCCGCGACAAAAATAGTAAGCAAAAACGCAGGAAGAATCTTCCTGCCATTTCGGCTTCATACGATCCTTCCTGCGTTTGCAGTATTGTTCAATTCTGATGGCCGCCCTGCTTTTCGGGAGGCGCATTTTGACATACTTCTAGTTCTTAATCAGAGTGAAAAGCTGCTGATAGCCTTCCGCCCGTGCCTGCTCTGCTCCGACCTAAATGCGCAATGCCTTAAGTACAGGTACATCATAGCATAGCGGCAGGGCAGCGTACAGGTGGAAAATGCCGCGAGAAAAATCCTCGCAGCATAGTCATTAAAACACGCGGGCGCAATGGCTCGAATCTCAAGCGGGAGCATGGTGCTCCTCACATACAAACTTAACAACGTGTGCGATGCAGATCACAGACCTGCAAATGGTGCACAAAGAACAATGATAATTCATATATACCACAATATATTGTGGTTGTCAATACGAAAGCGTTGATATATTGTGCCTTTTGTTGTTGAAAAAGCTAATACGCATTATCTCCGTATTAAATGCGTATTACAGGCGCATCATGAAAATAATGCGTATTGCGTGCGTATTAAGGGTGTATTATTGTCGCAGAGAATAACCAAATATGCGCCCGTAGCTCAGTTGGATAGAGTGACAGACTCCGACTCTGTAGGCCGCTGGTTCAAATTCAGTCGGGCGTACCATAAAGAGTTACCGGTATAGATACGTCTGGCGCAAAGTCAGGCGCATCAACCGTTTCCGGGCTTTTCAAGCCTGAATTTCTTCTTTTGAACCATAGATTTTTATGGAGGTTTCGGAGCCACTGACCGGATTTGAACTGGAGGATCTCATGTCTTGGACAGTTTCCAATCTCCAGCGCCCTTTTATCTGGAAAAGCGGAATGCCATCTGCATGACCTGTGGACGCGTCAGCCCTTTGTCCACGCAGTCTACCTTTGAGGACTTGGCGGTGGATTCCGAGGGTATAACCGCCAGTGGCGCGGAGCGATTCTACCGGCGGACGCTTGACAAGCTGCGCCTGAAGCTGCTGGAAAGCGGGCTTGTCCATACCGCGACGCTGAAGCAGACCGAGTGCCGCAAAAGGAACAAAAAATAGCCGCCGCTGTCTACCTGTATCAGGTAGACAACGACGGCGAATGGGGAGAGATCAGATTTGACTTTGCAACCGGCACAGCGGAGATCGTCTGGCTGGCGGAGTGGGACACGATAAAGTCCAATGTCTTTGCAAGGACGGCGATTCGGTACATCCAGAGCTTGCCGGAGGGGTGGCTGCTGAAAAAGGCTGTTGTGATGTTTGGTCAAGCATTGTGATCCTAAAAATCTATAACTCATATTCAAGCAATCGCTTGATTTATTTTTTGAAGTCTGATATCTTATTACGAGAAACACTGGATAATGCA
>ULXZ01058562.1_pt1 | contig 17278 bp, 19 predicted proteins | sample 1961701 | NCBI WGS metagenome assembly ULXZ01 (sample SAMEA4835850, study PRJEB28245) | human gut metagenome | biome: gut microbiome; material: fecal sample | place: Denmark | collected 2008 | reverse complement strand
GTCTTTTTTTATACGTTTTGATTGATTTTTGTTTCACACTTCTCCTTCATTAAAAAAAACTAAGGTTTTCACCCTAGTTTCTTTGCAAGCTTATAAGCACCATATTCCGGTGTATGGATAGGTGAAATAAGATTCTCTATTGTTTCATTTAGAATAGGTAGAATATACTTGGAAGCATGTTCAAATACGCCTCCAATATAAGAAATACGAGGTGTTGAATCATGTTCTTTTAAGAGTGTTTGTATGAGTGAACGAATTTCTAATGCTGCCTGTTTATATATTTCTATCGCATAAGGATCTCCCTGATTGGCAGCTAATCCATTGATATAAGCATAGGATGCAGTAGATGTACGATCAAGACTATTCATAAATGTGATAATATCATAATCAATATCTAGATGACATTCTTCCATAACAAGATCATAAAGAACTGTCTTTTCTAGTCTGCCATCTGTTTCTTTACAGAATGTATGAAACATCTTCTTCGCAATCCAATAAGCACTGCCTTCATCTCCTAATTGATAACCCCAGCCTCCACAACGTGTCAGCTTATTATTCTTAAGTGATAAGGCGATACTGCCTGTTCCTGCAATGACCACAATACCATCATGACCATCTAATGCACCTTCTATCGCAATTCTTACATCACTTTCTACGACAAAAGTTCTATCTTCAAATGCTTCTTTACATATGTATTCTATTTTATCTCTTAATTCTTTCTGTTGGCCATATCCTGCAAGTCCTGCACCTATTATTGCAGTATGATCAAGATCTAGCTGATTGACACCATCTCTTAATATTTCAATAGATTGATCTTGTGGCTGAGTTAAAACATGTACTGTAGGAAGGATTAATTCTTTTAAACGAGATCCGTTCTCATCAAAAAGAACCATCTTTGTTTTTGTACCTCCGCCATCTATACCTATATACAACATTTCTGTTACCTCTTAATTTTCAGATGCTTCGTTTGCCTTTTCTTCTTCTAATAATTCACAATCATACATCTTAAAGAATGGATAATACATAGTTACCATTATTAACACTATTTATATTGTGTGTTATTCATCCCACACCTAAAGGAGTGGGCTTTCCGCACAGTTTTTTTAAAGCACTCTTGAAACCAAACATAGGGATATCATAATCCGTCATACCAAAGACATTCTTGTTTTGTTTATTGTTTTGATTTTTTACAATGTACTTATTCATCTCATATCTCCTATAGATAACTTTTTACAGTTTTACTGATATTTCCATTGTTTTTAAGAAGAGCTTCTTCACATTCTTTTTCATCTTTACCTGTTAAACCAGATAGAATCGCAATCTTTACATTGTAGTGACATTTAGTTAATAGTGCGATTGATTCTTCTTCAGAACAATCTAAAGATTGTGAGACAATGTTGACAGCTCTGTTCTTAAGTTTTTCATTAGTAGGCTGTACATCAACCATTAGGTTTTTATAGACCTTTCCTCTTTTGATCATTACAGATGTAGAAAGCATATTTAAGACAAGTTTTTGTGCAGTACCTGCCTTCATTCTTGTAGAGCCAGTCACGACTTCTGCACCTGTAATTACTTCTATTGGATAGTGGGAGTATTTTGATATTTCCCCATTGTGAACACAACAGATAGAAACTGTCTGGCATCCTAGTGTGCGCGCATATTGAAGTCCGCCAATGACATAAGGTGTTCTGCCTGATGCTGCAATACCACATACAACATCGTTGTCTGTTAAGTGGATATTCTTTAAGTCCTCTACAGCGAGGTCCTGAGAATCTTCTGCACCTTCTATTGCAGTTGTGAGTGCGATGTTCCCACCGGCTATTAATCCTTGTACTAGACGAGGATCAATGCCATAAGTAGGAGGACACTCTGATGCATCTAGTACGCCTAATCTCCCTGATGTACCAGCACCAATATAAATCAGTCTGCCACCTTGACTCATCTGTTGATAGATACAGTCAACAGCATCTGAAATTTGCGGTAAGACGTCTTTTACAGCTAATGCAACCTTCTGATCTTCATTATTAATAGTTGTGAGAATATCCATCGTAGACATTTCATCTATATGTAATGAGTCAGGATTTGACTGTTCTGTATCTAAGTTATTTAAGTTCATTCTTGTTCCCCCCTTCCAATATCATTATAGACTTGTTGAAATGTTATTTCTAAAGCAAAAGACTCATACTGAAATATGAGTCTACTTTTTGAGTATAGAGACATTGTCTTTAGAATCTATGAGATTCTTTTTATGTTCTTCAAAGTTCTTCTTAAATACACCATAGTACAATAAGTCAGTTATCACAAATGAAGAGATACGAGAAGAGACAGCACCAATACGTAGGGCTTTTTCCTCACTTGGTACTTTGAGTGAATAAGTACTTAGTTTAGAGATTGGATTAGAGTTAATTTGTGTAATAGATATAACTGGTATTTGTTTTTCATGTAACACTCTAGCAACATCTACTAAACCAGTCGTAGAACCTGAGTAACTGATAATAAGTGCTGCATCATTTTGATCCATGCTTTGGGCGAAGGTCATCTGTACATGTAAATCAGCGTTATAGATCACCTTCTTACCTATACGCATAAGTTTTTGATAGATATCTAAACCAATAACTGATGAACCACCTACACCAAAGAGATAGATAGTAGAAGCATTATTAAGTAAGTCTATGGATTCTTCTAGTGTATCTATGTTTATTAACTGATAGGTTTTTAAGACTGTATTCATATTTAGTCTACAACCTTTTTCTACTAGTGTACTGATATTATCTTCTGGTTCAAAGATGAGATCTACTTCTTGTTGTTTTTCTTCTTTAGTTGATTGAGCTAGGTTCATCTTTAAATCACTAAAGCCTTTAAAGCCTATTTTCTTTGAGAAACGGATAATAGCAGCTGCAGAGGTATTTGTCTTTTCACCTAGTGCTTGAGCAGAATCCTGTAAGATATCATTTTCTAATATATATTCAGCTATGAGCTTTTCTGTTGCAGTATAACTATCATTGTATTCTTTAATTCTTAAATATGCGTTCATGGGTTCACCTCCGATTAACACCATTATAGCATATAAAAATACTTACTTTGTATAGAAAAAGAAAAGAGCCTTTGTGTTTGAATAGTCAAATACAGAGGCTTTTTCAGGAGGTTGTTTAGTTGTATGTAAATTTAATAATAGCACCTAGTCCTGATAATAGGACAATTGACGGCATATATGATACAAATGTAGTAATCAGATTTGAAAGCGTACTCGCAATCCAAGGTCCAAACATAGGAATAATTAAATATATTAATAAAAACTGAATAACATGTTCCATAGGCTTATATACTAATCAATCCATTGATTGATTACCTTTCTTAAGATTTTCTATTATGAGTAGTTTAATTAGACTGATAGAGATAAATCCTGCCTAAAGTGTTTCTAATAGATCTGTTACTTGGGTTAGACTTTATGACAAAAGGAGAAGTTATTATTTGAATGCACAATAGGCAGGTTATTTAAAATTCTATGATTTGTTTTCCTTTTGCATCACCAACCTTCACTTATAATGTATGTCCTTTTATTTTTCCCTCTTTTTACACATTCTATATTGAATAATTGAATCCTATAAAAAAGAAGATAGATGGACTACAAATCATCCATACTATCCTCATATATAATTCTTACCATCAGTGATTTATTATTCTAATTTAAGTTCTCTTCGTCTACTCCCTCATATACTTTCATTAACTTATTATTGATACTCTCTTCATCTGACATCATTAAATGTTTAAATCTTTCTATAGACTCATCAAACATATTTGAATCATAAGTGATATGTTTACCCAAAAATAAATTACCAGCATTGTAATAAGTATCAATCTTTAACAGAAGTGCATGTTTAGTAATCATAATTTCATCCAAACAATGTTGCTGTACAATTTCAATAAGTTTAGTGTACAAACGTATCTTGAACAAATACTTAGACATTTTGTTTTTTCTAGAATTGTAATCATCACTCTTTCTAACAAACTCACGAGAAAATTTCATTATATATTTACTACGTTTGATATGATATTGATATGTTTTGTCATGATAGAGTTTGATGTTCTGACTAATATACTTATCAAACATACACTTATGTTGCTTTGTATAATCTTCCATTCGTTGTGATCCATAGACTAATGCATGAGTGATTCCGTGTAAACGTGTCAGATATAAAGGGTGATTTAATCCCTTATACTTAATACTATTCAATTCTTCAATTTCTTTTTTTGATTCAATTTTATCTAATGATTCATATTTCATTGTTATCACCGTCCTCACTTATAATGTATGTCCAGTTATTTTTCCCATTTTTGTTGAATCTTAAACCGTGTTCTTACTAAAACAGGGAAAAAAATACTCCCTTACATTATGAGTAAAGGAGTTGATTAAAATGTCAAATAAAGTATGGGATGAAGAAAGAATTAGAGAAGAATTTAAAAGACTAGATAGCATGACTGGATTACATGGTGCTGATTTACCTATCACATTTGGGAAAGCTAAACATACATTAGGATGTTTCTATATTGACACTATTAATAAGAAACCAAAGAAGTTTCATTTCTCATTGTTTTATTTTGGGAATCCTGAATGGTCTGAAGCATCTGCTTTAGATGTAATTAGACACGAGTATGCACATTATATGGATTTTATGCTTAATGGTAAATCAAGTCATGGTGCTTCATGGAAAGCGTGTTGCCGAAAGATTGGAGCATTCCCTTCAAGGCTTTATAATCCAAAAGTAGAAGAGATTAATCTCCATATGGAGAATAAACAAAAGGAACTTGATTCACAAATTGAATCTATTAAACAAGGAAATATGGTTATTCACCCTACATATGGTATTGGTATTGTGAATAGTATTTCAGATGATAAAAGAAAACTATACATTAACTTCAACAATGAAATGAGATGTTTAAGTGCTCCATGGGTGACTGAACATTGTCAGATTGTTAAATAAAAACATCCTCTAGGGGATGTTTTGTGTGTCCCCAACAGGGGTTACTTATTATGAATTTTATGCATGGGTATTCTATACGATAGAGAAGCAATGGGTACATTGTTTCCGTCCCCAAAAGGGGTTAACCATTATGAATGGAAAATTAATCTATCCTAGTGAAACTAGGTTGAGTTTCCGTCCCCAACAGGGGTTAACTATTATGGATAGACTGCTGAAGTCCTTTATAAATATGTCAAAAAGGGGTTTCCGTCCCCAAAAGGGGTTAACCATTATGAATGGAAAATTAATCTATCCTAGTGAAACTAGGTTGAGTTTCCGTCCCCAACAGGGGTTAACTATTATGAATTCTCATGACAAACTCCTAGAGGAGTACGAAAGCCGTGATTGTTTCCGTCCCCAACAGGGGTTAACTATTATGAATACGACACTGTTGAAACATGGATGGGAGAAAATTTAATTGGTTTCCGTCCCCAACAGGGGTTAACTATTATGAATTAGCTTATACTATAAAGCTGAAAAGGAATTATTAAGAGATATTAGTTTCCGTCCCCAACAGGGGTTAACTATTATGAATCCTTACCTACAAAACCCTGATAAACACTACTTAAAATAACCAAAATGCGTGGCAAAACTACTTTTAGAAATCATAACCATAGGATTTCCTACAAAACCTTCATTTTTTCCAGTATTTATCAATAGCGTGGCAAAAAGTACCGATAAGAGTGTTCTATATCATTAAGAACACTCTTATCATACTTTAGTTAATCGATTCTTTCAATAATCAACTGATTCATTAAATCATAACTATTCCAGTATTCATCTGTAATATCTAAATCTGTATAACTAAATACTTTTTCTATCATTCTCATAATCGCATTAGAAGAAAAGTTAGTCTTATTTTTTATTACATCATCAGTAACACTAACTATTTCATGCGCTGCAGTATTACGTATAGTTTCTTCTACCTCACGTAAGTTAGATATCAAGTCTATTAATTCTTTTTTACTGATTGGTATAAACTCTTTTAATAATTCTACTAACTGATCCGAAGAAACTGTTACTTCTTTTAGTCCACCCTTTCTCTCATACTTACTATTCAATGCATTCAAAACATCACTACCATTTAGTTTCTCTAAATCCCATACACGCACAGAATGCTTTCTCTTCTTAACTATTCTACAATACTTATTAATATCAATGCCTGTTTCATGTTTTAATACCAATTCAAATAAGTCCACAAATAAAGGCGTAATAGATCTAATAAAGTCTGCATATTCATGTCTTTTTCTCTTCACATCAATATTTAATGCATACTCAAATAGTTTAATACCTTTATCATCCTTTACAGGAAAACAATAAGCCTTTTCCTTTAAAGAGATTTCAAATGCTTTCTTATAATCCAATGATTCTCTATACTTAGCCATTTCAATCAAAGAATAATAACCTTTATCCATAGCACTCTTCTTAATAGTCTTCGCTACTTGTAATGCTGCAGAATAATCATAAGCTTCTATATGCTTCTTAATGATTTCTTCTTTCTTAATAATAGCTAATGTAGGACATTCTACTTCTATACATCTATTTGCAGAATCTGGGTTATTATCTTCATCTAGTTCCCACAAAAAGGCATAATCAGTCACTTGATGAGAATGTTCGTTCATTTTACCTGATGGAGTTACGACCTGTATTGTACGGCAAGGAATTTCTCCTAATGTCTTCAATACAACTAACCCACTCTTCATTGCAGGGGTACCGGAAGAGATATTTAGAAGGAATTCATCACATTCGTCCATATCCTCCATAATACCCTTTAATATATTTCTGAAATCCTTATAGAAATAATCATATTCTTGCACTTTAGTTAATTCATTACGTTCTATATATTCCACATCTATATGTCTATTCTGCAATTCAGCTAATTTCTCTATGCAATATCCATATGGATTATACTTATGATGCTTTTCAGCCATCTCCTTAGATAAATATAAAATAACTTTATCTGGTTTATAATGTCTGCATATATGCAACATAGAACCATCTCTATAGTTATTCTCAGATATTGGATCAGTACCTCCTACAGAAGAAAACAAAATCTTTTTACCCATCTTATATCACAATAATATCCTCAGATTCTTCACTTTCATCTTTACCCCAGGATATTATCTGCTCCTTTCCATTAATTTTATATATTCTTACACTATCTTGAATTCCTATTCTTTTAGGTATACCTTTAACTAGTTTATCAAATTTGTTCTTTCTTAAATGTGCTTCAAAAGCTGATTTCTGTACCCTTACTCCATAGCCTGATAACCATTTTGCAAATCTTTGTCTCTTTTTATTATCCACAATATCATAGATAATCAATACGAACACTTTTCTGATTGATTTATTCTCATCAACCTCAAAGAAATAATCTTCTCTTTCCATAATGATTACCTAATCATAACAGGAGAATACATTGATACATCTTCATGTACTATTGCATCCACTAATGAACTCATTTGAAAAGATATTGCACTTCTAAAGCTTACTGGATAATCAATATACTCTAAGTATTTCTGACATATCTGAAACTTATTTTCTAGTTTTTTGATGAATTTATTCAATGCTTTTTTAGAGATATAAACCCCTTCTCCATCATCTGAATAAAACTCATCAATATGCACTTCATGTCCATTGATCATACTCATGACTGTAGAGTCTATAAGAACTGCTCTCCATTCTTCCATCATATCACTTGCAAGTGTGGGATGTTTTTCAGCATCTCTATGAAGAAATCCAAAATACGCATTTAAACCTTTTATCTCTATTTCTCCATAGAGTTCATTCATCAAGATAGAATAACCTAAACTTAACATAGAGTTAAATGCATCACGAGGCGGTCTTTTACTTCTTCCTTCAAACTTAAATACATCATCAATACAGATGGATAAGCCTTTAAAATAATACTTTGCAGCACTTCCTTCATATCCCATGAGTTCTTCTATACTCTTTACATAATTCACTTTTCTTAAAGCACTCTTCATATGTAATTCAATATCACTTATATTTTGATTTGTACTTCTAGAATATCTTTTCAATACTACAATCTGGTTATGTATCTTGGCATAAATGATTTTCTTAGAAAGTTCTAATGCGAATGGTTGATCATATAATCCTGCCTGTTTTCTTTGAAGAGTCGCTTTAATATGACCTGTTGAAGATAACCTACAAAAATAGTGACCACCCTTAGAAAAATAAGATAAAGAAATACCTTTCTTTAAACATTCTTGAATACATTGTGTTGTAACTTGTGCATGACCTAATAGAGTAATACCATCAATGCTTTCTACTGGAATAGTACGAACCATTCCATCTTTATACTTGACTGTTATTCTATTATCCTGCTTGCCTATAACACAATCACTTTTATCAATATACAATATACTCATAACGCTTCCTCCTTGTATTGTCCCTTAAAAGAGAAGGAGAAAGCTGATACTTGGTTACCCAAGTATCAGTTAAGTTCTTCTATTTTGTCTAATTGACATAAACCCATTTGTAGTAGCTGATCGTGATAATATGTACATTTAACAGCATGTGGAGATATTCCATACTCCAAGTCTTTTCCATGTTCTTGAATACCATTTTTTGTAGTATTAATCATAATATTTTGAACAATACGCACTATTTCTTCGCAGTCTTCTCCGTCAAATAGTGGATAAACAACTGTTTTACTCACATATCCACTTCCTCCACCCAGAAAAACAGATCCATCATCTATGGACTCAACTGCAGTAAATTGCTCAGCAAAGTACTTATTATAATTGTTAGCAAAACAATTAATGGATTCTATAATATCTGCCTGAGTATATGGACATATGCTTGTATCAATAGTAACTGTAAACACAATGTCTGTACCAGGTTTCAAACACTCCCTAAGAAGCGGAAGGCAATTTTTTCCTTCATCAATAAACACATCTACCTTTTGTACTAATGTGAGATTTTTTAATGATAGTGGTTCACTATCACTTACAATAAAACCAGCCATCATATCGTTAACTGCATCATATTTTCTGAATTTCTGTCTATTTAATGTATTAAAGGTTTCTGTTTCAATATCCTGAATATTTCTAGATAAATATCTCTGTCTGTTAGGTTTTATTTCAAAAGTTTTTTCTTTGAACTGCTTTCTTTGAACCGTATAATCCTTTGAATGATTAATTAATCTGTCTGCAAGAAAGATTGTTCTAAACATACCTTTAAGAGAACTACCAGGAACATAAGGGTTTCCATAAGGATCTTTAATAAAACTATCTATTTCAATTTTTTTACCATTCTCAATATCACCAGTATCTAAAGTATATTTAATGCATCTATTAATGATTAACTCACTAATATGATGTCTTAACACCCACGATTCAAGTTTGTCATTTGTGTCTAACATAAAAGTTTCAAAAGAATTCAATTTATTAATCTTCTTTAACTCAAAATACAGTTTAGTCATATCCATAACTGCAATTTGATTGTCATTTAGAAATAAATATTCTTTCTTAGATAATTCTTTCCCACTCCCAATAAATACAGGGCCTACTACTTTTAAATGTATACGATAAGACTTTAAATAGTTCTTCATACTTCTACCCCCATAAATAATGGTTTTGCATACTTATACACAGAATGGTTCCCACCTGAAGATACATCATAAACATCTCCCTGATAAGTCTTATTAAAGCAGGAACCTGCTTTAAATAAATAAATATCTTTCTTTCTACGTTGTTCATCAGAATAAGTATATGAGTCTACGAAACCACTTCTTTTTACAAGTAAGTAACGAGAATCGTCTAAGATATCTTCTATTTCCTTATCTGTAGGAAGAGATACAGAGAGAGTCATGACTTCTCCTTTTGTATTAAGACGTTTATTTAATTCTTTTGGTAATTCTACTATTTCTAAATCAAAGTGTCCTAAGCCAGAATTCTTCTTACCACCAATACCTGATAAACTTAACATTTCGAATAATTCATCAAATAAGTCTAATATTTCTTGAGAATCATAACCCACAACTATATATAAGCCATTCTCTTCTTTAAATCGATAAATACCTACACGATAAAGATTGGCTTCAGTATAACCTCTAATTGCTGCAGAAGTCTTTGTATCATGTACACCTAATTCTTTAATATCAGAACCTTTATCAATAGGATATTGTCCTTTAAGATACTGATCCAATAAAGAAACCTGTACATACTCTAGTTTTTTAAACTTTTTGCGTGTTGTCATATCTTCACTTTGAATCACCTGTTCAATCTTCTTCATCGGTTTAGGAATAAAGAACTCTTGACCCATATAAGGAAATGCATCAGAAAATACTAGATGATCCTCTTTAACGCTTTCTAATAATTCATCTAATTTATCAATCTTAAGTGCTTCTATACATAAAGCGGAAAAGAGAGTATCTGCCTGAAAAGTAATTTCTGACTTTTCTAAGGAATGATTACCAAAGTGTACACCCTGTGTAAAAATCATTTTGTAAATCTTATAGTTCATGGTGCCTACCACCTTTCATTATTGAGATACTTTACTTAAAATCTCATTGATTTTATCTTTTACACTCTTATCTAATTGACCAATTGCTGCTTTTGCATGTAAATTAGTGAATTTCACTTTACCATATCCTCTAGAACCACTGCCGCCTAAATAGTCATACTGAAGCATCTTGAAAGCATCCGCAATGAGTTCAATATCTTCATATAAGTCATCCATATTATCTACTTCATATAAGATATCTAAATCAAATTCTGAACCTCTTACAACTCTTTCAATCTGTCTTGGATTGGCAACTGCAGTAGCACGATTAATTGTATTTTCAAACTTAACTTCTGTTAAGCTGTTTAAACCTTTCTTTCTTAAGTCTTTATCGTTAGAAAGAATCATATCAGAAATTTGGATTCTACTTCTTCTAATATTATCCTTTTCAGCACTACCAAATACTCTTTTGATTCTTTCACAATCCTGATCAGGTTTATTCGCAACTGATTCATTATATTCTTTCGCAAGTAGTGTACGCATCTTTCCTTTTAATGAGCTTCCTGGAATCATTGGACAACCTGAAAGTACATCTTTAATAACTGGAGAATCAACTGCACCAATTGCAGCAAAAGCTGACGAACCTCCAATATGCATTCCTGTTAATACTTCAATTTTTCCTTTAATCTGAATTTTTGTATACATAATCCTACTAATCCTTTCCACCATAATATCTATGAAATGCAACTAACGCTTCCATATAATGATAATAATCAACGTAATCTTTTTTAGTTTTTACTTTTTTTGATTTTTCTATGAGTTTTGCTTTTTCGATAAACTTCTTCACTAATTGAGTACGACCTGCTTCATAATATAATCTCACTGTTAAATAACTAATTCTATCCAACAAATCTTCTGATAAATTTTCTGTTGGACTTTCAAGTACAGAATTATAAATATCTGCAGACATTGCTAATATATTTCTTATTTGGGATACAGTTAATAAACCTTTAACATTTCCCCATTTATCTCTGAAAGTGATTAATGACTTAATAACTTCTTCTGCATATTCCATATCTAATTTCATAAACTACTCCTCCCTTACTCTTAGAGAATAAACAAATATATTAATAGCTGTCTTTAATTCACGACAGTCTTTTTCATTTTGATACCACTTATACATATGATCTGAGAATTCTTTATATGCTTCTTTTTCAGCTGTAGTTGCTTTAGAATTAGGTTCCATTCTTGCAAGTAAGTAAACAAATCTCGCAAAGTTAATTCCTTCATTTCTCTTTCTAATTAACTCTAATAAGTGATATAAGAACGCTTTTCCTCTTTCTGTATCAGACTTATCACCATTCATAGACTTTCCAAAGAACTGGTCTAATACTTCATATTTCTCTTTAATAACTCTTTCTGTAAAGTCATCCCAAGTATATGTACCATCACTAATATGATCTTCTTCACCTTCTTTATGGTCTTTACCATCTTCAAATAGTGTAATTGAGTTCTTGCCTTCATGACCTTTAGACTTATCTTCCATTTCTGCTACTTCATCGGCAATAACACTAATTGGATAAGTAGATGTATATAAACCAATACCACCTGATAAAGTAAGTGTATTTTCTGTATAAGCCTTTAAAGAATCTTTTATATCAACAGCAAGTTCAATGACATCATTCCATGCCCCAACTATAAATAAGTCATCTCCACCTGAATAAACAATAGCTGCATGACGTGGATGACCTTCTTCGTGATCAATATAATAAGACCCTTTCTCTAAAATACTCTTGATATGATATTTAAAGAATAAAGATAACTGTCTTGATAATGTAGCAGTACGAGAGAGTGTCATATACTTATCTGGAAAACCTGCAATAAAGGCATGTCCTAAGTTATCTACATCCGCTCTGAGTACTGCAATTCTCTTGATACCTTTTGATTTCTCAGCTAACTTTTCAAATTCATCTTCAGAATGGTAATCCCCTACCCATAACTTAGTAGAAATACTTTTACCTGTATGAGGGTTATTCTTACAATAGGCTCTTACAAAAGAATCATCATTGACCATTCTTTCTTTTAAGGTTTCTTCACTATCAGATACAAGGTAATAGTCACCAGGTAGTGGTAAACCTTGTTGCTTTTGTTGAGTAATAGAGAAGAAATCCATATCCATTAGTTTCTTAGAAAACTTAATTAAAGATTCACAGATAGAACATTCTCCATCCTCATTCACTTTACCTAGTCTCTTACATACTCTACATTCTCTTTCGTAGTCATCTGCCTGTATCTTGTTTAATGCGATGATTTCTGCCGCTGTATAACGATGAGATTTATTTAATGAAAGCTTTGTAGAGAGTTCTCTATAAAGTGCTGAATAAGAACCATTTGGTACATTCTGTAAATCTTTACTACTGCAAGGAACATACGCACCTGCAATATATAAAGCTGTTTGGAAATGTTTTAAGAACCACTTATTCACATTCTTGATTTCTTCATCAAATATTGTTTGTGTTTCTTTTGTATTAGGCAGAATCATATAACAATGACCACCACCACTATAAATAAGATTAGCACGTGAAAGATGAAGTTTATCTAAGAGTGTATCAATAATATGTTCCATCATGATTTCTAGATAGAAAGAACGTGAACGTAATGATTTTAATGCACTCTTAGTTGTAATAGTATAAATAAACTTCTGTATTCCAGAAATATCTAATGATGCTAATAAGAATGCTTTCTTATCATAGAATAGAGATGCATTCTTATATAATTCTGTCTTATAATCAGTAATATTCTGTTCCTTTAAGTAGGCATAGATAGCACTTGCGAATGCAGCTGTGAGCTTTACATGATCATAAAGTGATATATCAGCTACTTCTTTCTTAGATGTAGAAGAAGGGACAAATGATAAATTAGCTTCTAATACTTCTAATAATGAATTGATATAAGCATGATCTTTTAAATCTAATCCATTCAAGTTAGAAGATATATTACTCAGTATTTCACTGTATTGTGATGCATTGAATTCTGTTTTTGTATGCGTAGGATAGTTGATATTATCCTTTAAACTTCCTGCATGATAGTATAAATTACCTTTATTCCCATTTAAGAGATTAAATACAGGTTGTAATGCAGTATGTATTTCAAATCCTTTGTCTTCTATTTCTTTGTTTCTTCTATCTGCACCTGATGCGATATTATCCGCAATATAAGTAATATAAGCAATAGAATCATCTTCAATAGAAGATTGACGTAAAGCATCAGCATGATGGTATCTTACTGCATTTAGGATATCTTTATCATCTGTATAGTTCTTGAGATACTCATAACCACTTTGACTATGTTTACGACCATCCATTCCTTTTCTATAAACAACTTTACCTATATCATGAAGCAAGCTTCCTATGATGATTTTAGTTTCATGATCTGTCATTCATTATCCCTCCTTACGATTTGTATAGCACCCATTCCTAAACCTGTTTTAATACCTACTCCAGAATATTCTCCAAACTCTAATAATAGTCTTATAAATTTTGCAGCTGTATCAGTACTTGTGACTTTAATAGTCATAGAACCAAAAAAAGAAGGAATCTTTACTCCCTGTAATGGGAATAAATAAGAGCGGAGATTATATTTTACTATCTCACTTCCTTCTACAAGCATATCTAATGTATCTTCATCAAACATACTGGCTTCTTTTAATACAGAATCATATTTATTCATTAAACTCTGATAAATTAAGCGTAAATCAGGATAGTTGATATATCTGCCATAGCTTTTAAAAGACATAGGTGTAAATATTCTTATTTTTAAATATCTTTCTGCAGGTTTATTGTAGAAGTGATCCATTAATTGTTCCTGGGATACCATCTTTAACTGTTTAGAAACAAATGAAATGGGTTCTTTTTCTTTGTTTAAAGTAATCTGTTGGATAGAATCATCCAGTATTGGATTCATCATATAGTGTGATGAATCATCATCACATGTACATATTGTCCAATATACTTTGTCTTTGTCTTTATAAACATATTGGCTATAATGATGTCTATTCTGTTGATGAAGAATAGATACATAGTCTGTATCCATTAATTCAAATAGTGCTCCCTGAAAACAAGAAGACTTTCTAAAGTCTATTTTGTCTGTAGCCAGTTCTATTTTTAGTTTCTTATACATTAGGTGCCCTCCTCAATGATGTATGCGCTTACTATATTATAACATAATATTTATTGTATCCTTTCATCCACCATCCGATAATTGTAAGTTTCATTGTTTAAATGAGATGAATATTTTATCGAATAGTTTATTATATAGTATTTTGTTTCGTTTTCAAATAGTTATTTAAAATTTAGTAAAAATAAGGAATAAATTACTCCTTTACATCATAGTAAAAGAGTTGATTGGAATATCAGATAAAGTATGGAATAAAGAAACAATTAGAGAAGAATTAAGAAAACTATGCATAACCTACAACAATAAAATGAGATGTTTAAGTACTTCATGAGTTATTGAACGTTATCAAATTGTTAAAAAACATCCTCTAGGGGATGTTTTTATTGTGTGTCCCCAACAGGGGTTAACTATTATGAATATATGAAACTGTTGTTTATAGGGTAGCGAGAATGCTTACTTTTGGGTTTCCGTCCCCAACAGGGGTTAACTATTATGAATAACATTTTATCAATATGATAATAATTTCTTAAAAAAGTTTCCGTCCCCAACAGGGGTTAACTATTATGAATCCTTACCTACAAAATCCTGATAAACACTAGCTAAAATAACCTAAATGCGTGGCAAAACTATTTCTTGCAACCATAGCCTTAAAATCTCCCACAAAACCTCAATTATTCCTAGTATTTATCAGTAGCGTGGCAAAAAGTATAGATAAAAGTGTTCTTACATCATTTAGAACACTATTATCATACTTTAGTAAATCAATTCTTTCAATAATAACATCAAATGTTTAACCAATAAGCATTGCTCTATTAGTAAGTAAAGGACCTGGAAATCATTCCTGGTCCTTTACTATTAGAAATTTATTTCATATTCTAAAATGCTTTTTGCTTCATTTTGCACTTCACTTGATACTGTTGTATTACCAGCCATCTTCAAGCTTTTCAATATCATATCTACCTTCACTGCATCAGTTTCCTTTAATCCTGATGAACTACTTAATTTAATATTTAACGTCTGATGATTAACAGGTCCTTTAGGATCCATACGCATCTCAATTAAATTCAGTATATTAGGATCACGTTTCAAATATCTTACACGAGGCATGACTGGTTCATGTCCAGGGAAACTCATTTCAGCTGCAATATCCATTCTATCATACTTCTTCTCTGTCGCATTCAATTGTACTGAACCATTCCCCTTTTTATGAACAGATCCTTTTCCATTAGCACTCTTCTTACTTAAAGTTGTTCTTTCTTTCATATATGTAACTCTAAAGTATTTAGCACCTAAATCCTGAGCAATCTTCTGTAATTCACTCACACGTACTTGCTTCAAACGATCAAAATACTCATCTAACACAATATAACTATCCTTATTAGTAGGATCTACATAATAGAAATTCACTTCATCATTAGGATAGAAGTCTAATCCGAATTTGCTGACGGAATCTTTAAATATATTAATCCATCTTTCACCTTTACATGTATCCCAATAACCAATAGAACCTTTACATACATCAATATCAAACTTCTTTTCTCTTTCCACAATTCTTACAAGTCTTGAAAATCTCATTCCATTTAAATCATTTATGAATATTGGTTTAAGTCTTTTTAGATTCCAACTATCTTTCCCATTATTAATGACTTCTGCAAGACTCTGAGCTGCACCTACTGCAGCATCAACTAGTTCCTTAGCATGCTTATCTAACTCAGCCTTATCAACAACATCCACTACTTTTAGTTTAGCATAATCAATACCATCTTTTACATCATCACTAATTTTACTGATCTTCATAAGCTCTTCCCTCCTACATACCTTGTTCTTTTCTTATTTGTTTGATTTGATCTTTAAATGTCTTATTATTCTCTTCACTCTTTACTGGAATAGAATATCTCTGTATATATTCTATCACTTTCTTTTGTTCCTCTAAAACTCTAATCGTATAATTGATTTTATTTACTTTCTCTTCTATTACAGTTTCCTGCTTCATTCCTTCTAGAATCAGTTTTATTTCCTTTAAATCTAACCCCATTTCCTTATACCATAAGATTTTCCATAGTCTTTCCATTGTCTCATCATCATAAAGTCTATAATTATTCTTCGAGCGCTTAACAGGCAATATACCTTCATCATCATAATATTGTAATGTACGCTTACTGACTTCTGATAACTTACTCACTTCTTCAATCTTTTTAAACACTTTTTACATCCTCGTAACTTGAGGATACGCTATCACGTAAACGTGATAGCAATACCCACCCTACGAATCTCCTTTCTATTAGAGCGGATGTAAAAATCGCGTAAAAGAAAAGATGAGCATTTTTGCCCATCTTGAGTCTTATGCGTGTTTATTTCTTTTTTTACGTCTTTCTTTTCTATTCTTAGGTACAGGTGCTTCTTCCTCTATACCTACTACTGTTGTTTTCGCAATATAGTCATGAATAGCTCTTCTAGAGCCTGTATTATAGACCATTACACCTGAGATAATAGTTAGTATTGCACCAATAGCTGTTAAGTAATATTCAAAATAGATCCCTGTCGCAAGAGTCAACATCTGTCTTAAATAACGACTCACAATCATAGATACACTTTCAATAAGTAATAAGCCA
>ULXZ01008645.1_pt1 | contig 17516 bp, 17 predicted proteins | sample 1961701 | NCBI WGS metagenome assembly ULXZ01 (sample SAMEA4835850, study PRJEB28245) | human gut metagenome | biome: gut microbiome; material: fecal sample | place: Denmark | collected 2008 | reverse complement strand
TGCTCTTCCAACAATTCCCGAATTAGTTGAAGAGGTTGAAAGAGGTGCTATACTAACATCAGAAATAGAGATGCTTTTAAAATTAGCCCCTTGCAAAGTAATTGGAGTAACTGGAACAGAGGGAAAGACCACAACTACTTCTATCATTGCCGATATTATAAAAAAAGCAGGATATAATTGCTACTTAGGTGGTAACATTGGTAAACCTATATTTGTAGAAATAGACAATATAAAACCAGAAGATGTTATTGTTATAGAACTAAGTAGTTTTCAATTAATGGATATGGATGTGAGTCCAGAAATCTCAATAGTAACCAATATATATCCAGATCATCTAAATGTACATAAATCATATGAAGAGTATCAAGATGCTAAGAAAAATATTTTTAAATATCAGACTGAAAATGGACTTTTAATTTTGAATAAGGATAATGATATTACATATAGTTTTAGTAAGGAAGCCAATGGCAAAGTTATATTATTTAGTAGCAAGGAAAAATTGGAAAATGGATACATATATGATAGAGATGATGAAACAATAAAGTTTTGTAAAGACGGAATAAGAAGACATATACTAAAAAGAACAGATATAAAATTAAGAGGCATACATAATTACGAAAATATTTGTGCAGCATTAGCTGCTACTGCTCCTTTAGTAAGCATAGAAAAGCAAACAGAAGCAATAAAATCATTTAATGGTGTTGAACATAGACTAGAATTTGTAAGAGAATTAGACGGAGTAAAATACTACAATGATTCAATAGGAACGAGTCCAGCAAGTACAATAGCAGGATTAAATGCATTTGACGAAAATATTATTTTATTAGCTGGTGGTTCAGATAAAGGATTAGATTACAAAGAGGTTGGAGAAAATATTGCTAGAAAGGTTGGAATATTAATTTTAACCGGTCCGACAGCAGAAAAAATAGAAGATGCAACTTTAAAAGCAAAAAATGGAGAAAATGTAAAAATATATCACTGCGAAAACTTAAAAGAAGCAGTAGAATTATCTAAAAATGTTTCTACACCAGGTGATGTAGTACTTTTATCTCCAGCAAGTGCTAGTTTTGATGCGTTTAAGAACTTTGTAGAAAGAGGTATTAAATTTAAAGAATTAGTAAATAATCTTAAATAGTAACTAATTTTATTAATAATACATATTATATCTTGAATAAAAAAGGAGGTATAATATGTATTATTCTAATTATGAAGACTATATGAGAATGGTTTTAGGTTACCCGATGGAAAATACCAATTCTACATATAGAAATGATAATAATTGGTATTCTGCACAAAATAATGTAAATTCTTTAATATCTAATCCCGAAGAGCTTTATCCAGAAATATATAGAAAAATAAATCCTGCAGTATGTCAAATGTGTGATAAAAATGTTGAGCCATTAACTAAAGAATTATTAGAACAGATGACGGAACAAATATATAATACAGTTGAAGGAGATGTTAATACAGTAGTAAATATAAATGTAGAAGCGGGAAAAAGAGTAGACAATAGAGGAATAAAGGAACCTGCAAAAGCAGAAGTTAGAGAAAAAAGACAAAGAATAAATAATCCGCTTCTAAGAGATTTAATAAGAATATTAATATTAAATAGAATTTTAGGAGGAAATCGTCCGCCAATGCCACCTCCACGACCACCATTTCCAGGAGGGCAAGGAAGACCACCAAGAATGCCATTTACAAATAATCCATATGTAATTTAAAAAAATTTCCAATATATGCAAAATATCTTTGCATATATTTTTTTTATTTGTTAATAATAATAATATTATTTCTCATAAATTTATGAAAGGTGGTATATTATGAAAGTAAGAGAATGTATGTGTAATAATGTTACATGGGTAAAACCTACTGATTCTGTATGTAATTGTGCAAAATTAATGAGCAATAATCATATTGGATGTATTCCAGTATGCGACGATTCACAAAACGTAGTTGGAATAGTTACAGATAGAGATATAATACTAAGAGGTGTGGCTTGTGATAAAGATGCAAAAAATACGCCTATAAGTGAAATAATGACTTGCAAAGTTTGTTCTTGCACACCAGACACTCATGTAAAAGAAGCGGAAAATATGATGAAAGAAAATCAAATACGCAGAATACCCGTTATGGAAAATAATAAAATAGTTGGAATACTTACATTGGGTGATTTAGCTGCAAATCCTGATGTAAATAATTCGGAAGTTACAAACACATTAGAGGATATTTGTAATTGCAATAAGAAAAATGCAGAATAGAAGTATTGATTTATGGGTAAGAACCTTTACTTGCCCATAAATCAATAAATAATGCAAAAGGAGTACATATATGGTAATAGATATGAATTATTGGAGAAAAGTAATAAAAAGAATATTTATTTTCTTTTTAACAATAATAGGGGTATGGTTAGGCTTTAAATTGTCGGTATTTTATATGCCATTTTTAATTGCTTTTATTATATCCTTACTTTTAGAACCAATTATAAAAGTGTTGATGAGAAAAACTAAATTAAAGAGAAAGACAAGTGCTATTATTGTTTTTATTTTAGCGTTTTCTATAATAATAGGATTACTTACATGGGGAATAGCGACACTTATCTCGGAAATTTCAAATATATTAGGAAATATTAATCAATTTTTAGATAAGGGATATTCCTTTATACAAAATACAATAAAAAGTTTTAATTTTGAAAAAATTCAGATATCAGAACAAGTGAAAGCCACATTGCAAAGTTCTGCAACCGAGTTCTTAGGAACAATTACAGAGTGGGCCAAAAATGTATTAACATCAGCAATGGGCTTTATAACGTCTATCCCAACAATAGGCATATATGTTGTAATTACCTTTTTAGCTTTATATTTTATATGTGTAGATAAGGTATATATGTTGGATCAATTAGAGCATCATCTACCCAAAACATGGGTAAAAAAAATAGGTATTCATATAAGAGAATTGATAAAAACATTAGGCAGATATTTAAAAGCACAGGCAATCTTAATTTTAATTTCTTTTGTTATATCTCTAATTGGACTGTATATATTTCATTTTATGGGGTGGGGAATAAAGGTACCGCTGATTGCTGCATTGGGGATAGGATTTGTTGATGCTTTACCAATATTTGGCTCTGGAACTGTTATGTTACCATGGGCAGTATGGTGTGCAGTAAATGGAAACTTGAAATTGGCCATTGGATTACTAGTTTTATGGGCAATTATGAGTATAGTAAGGCAATTTATAGAGCCAAGAATAGTAAGCGGACAGATAGGGATACATCCAATATTTACTTTAATAGCAATGTATACTGGTTTCAAAATTCTAGGAGTAATAGGAATGCTATTAGGACCAATAATATTAATAGTATTAGAAAATATATTTGCAACAATGATAGATGACGGAGTATTTAAATCTATTTTTGATAGATAAAACCACCTCTACAAAACTGTAGAAGTGGTTACAAAATTATCATCTGGTGGATATACATACTCTTCAGAAGGATTAGATGCTTTATTTATTTTGGTAATCTTAATAACTGGAATTTCTCCATGGTAATTGCCTTTGGTAATTGTTCCTTCTATTTCTATCCATTCATTGTCTGCATAATTTTTAATTTCTGGGGAGGAACATAAAAAACCAACTACTACAGCTTTATAATCTGAAGAAATTATCATATTTCTGCCAAGAACAAATTGATCTTCTGAAAAATCATATAATCTGTAAACAAAACCTGTAAATTTAATATTTTGACCAACGTATAGGTCTAAATTATCATGAACATTTTTTAAAACATTAGTATAGTTAGAACTATTTAATTCATACAACTCACATTTTTTCAAGGAATCATTTGTTTTAAATGTACTTTTACTTACAAGAGTGAAACAAACGTATATAATAAGCAAAGAAATTGTTACTATAAGTATTCCTAAAATTGTTTTAGAGATTTTATCTCCATTTAATTTAAAATTATAAATAAACATTACAAATCCCCTTATATATAAAATTTTCTTAGTAAATAATTATGTTTTAAAAGTAAATATATGCTATAAAAGACTAAATTTAATTTGTAAATTATGGATGGCTTTGATATTAATGCTAGACTTTTAGGACGGTTTGTGATATATTATGATAGATAATAAATAGGAAGGAAGTATAATAAGAATATGTTCGGAAAAATTTTTAAAAGCTACAGTGAAAAAGAGGTAAAAAGGATTATGCCAACAGTTGAAAAGATTAATGGATTAGAGCCTGAAATTTCTAAATTATCTGACTCGGAATTGAGAAATAAAACAAATGAATTTAAAAATAAATTAAAAAATGGTAGTTCATTAAATGATATATTACCAGAAGCTTTTGCAGTTTGTAGAGAGGCTTCAAAAAGAGTGTTAGGAATGAGACATTTTGATGTTCAATTAATAGGAGGAATTATATTACATCAAGGAAGAATAGCAGAAATGAAAACAGGTGAAGGTAAAACTTTAGTTGCTACATTACCTGTATATTTAAATGCTTTAACAGGCGAAGGAGTGCATGTTGTTACTGTTAATGATTATTTGGCTAAAAGAGATAGTGAATGGATGGGAAAATTGTATAGATTTTTAGGTTTATCGGTTGGCTTAGTTATATCTGGAATGAATCCAAAAGCTAAGAAGGAAGCATATGCGTGTGATATTACTTATGGCACTAACAATGAATATGGTTTTGACTATTTAAGAGATAATATGGTTATATATAAAGATCAACTTGTTCAAAGAAAATTGAATTTTGCAATAGTTGATGAGATTGATAGTATTTTAATTGATGAAGCACGTACTCCTCTTATAATTTCTGGTAGAGGAAAGCAATCATCGGATTTATACAAAAAAGCTGATAAATTTGTAAGAAAGTTAATCCCAAAAGTTATAGTAGAAGAAGATGCAAAAAACTTTGTACAAGCAGAGGATAACGAGAATTATGACTATATAGTAGACCTAAAAGCAAAATCAGCTTCGCTAACACAAAAGGGTATAAAAAAAGCTGAAGAAGAATTTGGATTAGAGAATTTTAATGATATAGAAAATTCTGAAATTGTTCATAATGTAAATCAAGCTCTTCGTGCACATGGTGTTATGAAAAAAGATATTGATTATATTGTTAAAGATGGTGAAGTTTTAATTGTTGACGAATTTACAGGACGTATTATGTATGGTAGAAGATATAACAATGGATTACATCAAGCTATAGAAGCAAAAGAAAATGTAAAAATAGCAGATGAATCTAAAACACTTGCAACAATAACATTCCAAAACTATTTTAGAATGTATAGTAAATTATCTGGTATGACAGGTACTGCTATGACAGAAAAGGATGAATTTGAAGAAATATATAAATTGGATGTTATTGCGATACCTACAAACAAAGAAATGATTAGAAAAGATAATTCTGATATTATATTCAAAAATGAAAATGGTAAATTTAGAGCAGTTATAAATGATATCAGGCAAAGTCATGAAAAAGGTCAACCAGTTTTAGTTGGTACAATTTCGATAGAAAAATCCGAAAAATTAAGTGAACTATTAAGAAAAGAAGGAATAAAGCACGAAGTTTTAAATGCAAAATATCATGAAAAAGAAGCGGAGATTATAGCACAAGCTGGTAAATATGGTGCAGTTACTATAGCAACAAATATGGCTGGACGTGGTACTGACATTATGCTTGGTGGAAACAGTGAGTATTTAGCAAAAGAGGAAATGAGGAAATTAGGATATTCAGAAGAACAGATAAATCAAGCAACAGCATTTAATGAAACAGATGATCAAGAAATTATCGCTTCTAGAAATAAGTTTAAGGAATTACAAAATAAATATAATTCATTGATAAAAGAAGAAAAGGAAAAGGTAATAGCAGCAGGTGGTTTAAAGATAATTGGTACAGAAAGACATGAATCTAGAAGAATTGATAATCAGTTAAGAGGACGTAGTGGACGTCAGGGAGATCCTGGAGAATCTAGATTCTATATTGGGCTTGATGATGATTTAATGAAAATATTTGGTGGAGAGACAATTACAAAATTGTATGATACTTTAGGTGCCGATGAAAATATGCCAATAGAATCTAAGTTGATTTCAAATTCAGTTGAATCTGCACAAAGAAGAGTAGAAGGAAGAAACTTTAGCATTAGAAAAAATGTATTAAATTATGATGACGTAATGAACACTCAAAGAGAAATAATATATAAACAAAGACGTGAGATTTTAGATGGAGAGGATTTAAAGGGAAATGTATTAGGCATGATAAAGTCTTTAATAGAAGATATAGCTACTCCATATTTTGCAGATGAACATATAAATAAAGAAGGTTTATTACAAGAATTGAATGCTAATTTAACAATTACAGAGTTGAATTCTTTACAAAAACCAGATGTGCATTTAAAAGAAGTTATAGAGGAAGCGGTAGAAAAAGCAACAGCTATTTATGAAGAAAGAGAGAATGAAATCGGTTCAGAAGAATTAAGAGAGTTAGAAAGGGTAGTAACATTAAAAGTTGTTGACGAAAAATGGATGGATCACATAGATAATATGGATGAATTAAAAGACGGTATCGGCTTACGTGCATATGGTCAAAAGGATCCAGTAGTACAATATAGAATAGAAGGATTTGATATGTTTGACCAAATGGTATTAGACATAAAAACAGATGTAGTCAAATTTTTAATGCATGCAAGAAAAAGAGAAGGAGACATAAAAAGAGAAGAAACTGTTAAAATAACAGGAGAAGGATTACAAAATTCAGCAATTAATAATTTAGATGGAACAATGGCTCCAAAAACATCAACTCCACAAAACCAAACAGTTATAAATAATGAGCCAAGAATAGGAAGAAATGACCCATGTCCTTGTGGGTCTGGTAAGAAGTACAAACAATGTTGTGGTAAATAAGCCTGCGAACCCGCATAAAATAAGGATAAAACGTATATTGAAATATAATTTTTAAATTGAATACAAAACGTATCTAAAAAATAGAAAATTTTAATTTATTATTAATTCAATTGAAAAATTTGCAATTTTGAATAAAATATAGTATAATTTACTCATTCACAAAGCCATTGCGAGGAAGAGTAAAAAAATATAAAGCATTTTAGAGAACTCTGTTAGGTGAAAAAGAGGATGTAAGTATTTTTTGAACATGGCCCTCAAGGCGAATGACTGAAATACTCTTAGTAGGTCATTACGGGAATGCCCGTTATAGCAGATACCTATAACTATGCATAGACATAAGTAGGTTAGTGAGTTTAATGCAGTAATGTATTAATAAATAAGAGTGGTAACGTGAATATATTCACCTCTTAGGGACAATATTGTTTCTAAGAGGTTTTTTATTTAAAGAAAGAGGGAGATAATATGAATATTATAATTGGAATTAGTTGGCCTTTTGCTAATGGAGAATTGCATATAGGTCATGCAGCAAGTAGTTTGCCTGGAGATGTTATAGCTAGATACCATAGACTTAAAGGAGATAAAGTTATATTAGTATCTGGTACTGATTGTCATGGAACACCAACTGAGGTAAAAGCATTACAAGAAAATAAAAGTCCAAAAGAAATAGTAGATGATTGCCATGTTTCATTTTCTAAAGATTTTAAAGACTTTGGTATAAGTTTTGACTTATACAATAGAACAGATGATCCTTATCATAAAGAGTTTGTTCAGGAACAATTTGTTAAATACTACAACAATGGTTATTTAGAAGAAAAGGAGGAAGAACAATTATATTGTGATCACTGCAAATTATTTTTAGCAGATCGTTACATTATTGGTATTTGTCCTAAATGTGGATCTGAAATAAAAGGTGATGAATGTGAAAAATGTGGAAGTTTACTTACAATCGATGAAGTAAAAGAAACTAAATGTGCTATATGTGGTAATAAGGCATCATATAAGAAAAATAGAAATTTATATTTTAAACTTTCAATCTTTCAAGACAATATAAAAGAATTATTAGATTCTAAAAGAAATGATTGGAGAGGAAATGCTGTTAATTTCACTGAAAGATATCTTAAAGAAGGAATACCTGATAGATGTGCATCTCGTACTTTAAACTATGGTATTGATATTCCAATAGATGGATTTAAAGATAAAAAGCTATATGGTTGGTTTGAAAATGTATGGGGATATGTTACTGCTAGTAAAAAATATGCTGAAGAAAATTATTTAAATTGGGAAGATTTTTGGAAAGGTGAAAATAGCAAAATATACTTAGTTCATGCTAAAGATAATATTCCATTTCATACAGTTATATTTCCATCATTATTACTAGCAACCAATGATAATTATAGATTGCCTGATAAAATAGTGTCAGATGAATATATAACTATTGAAGGAGAAAAATTATCCAAGAGTAAAGGTAACTATATTACATTAAGACATTTATTAAATAATTATCCAGTAGATGTTATTAGATATTATTTTAGTATTAATAATCCTGAAACAAGAGATTTCAATTTCACTTATGAAGGTTTTATCAATTCTATTAATGGAGAGTTACTTGGTAAATGGGGTAACTTTGTTAATAGAACCCTTCAATTCATTAACAAATCATTTAATGGTAAATTAAATAGTAGTAATATTGATTCAACAATTGAAGCTAAGTTAAAAGATTTATATATTACTGTTGGTAATGATATTGATAATGGAGATACAAAAGATGGTCTAGCTAAAATATTTGATTTTATAAATTACTCAAATAAATACTTTGATGAAAATAAACCATGGAAATTAGCTAAAGAAGATGTAATCAAATGTGAAGATATTTTATATAATTGTTGTAATATTATATTTAATATAAATAATTTACTTAAACCATACTTTGTAGAAACAACAAAAAAGGTAGAAGAATATTTAAATAGCAATATTAGCAGCTGGAATTATCAAAAATTAGAAAAGGTTGAATTATCAGAAGAAATAAATCCATTATTTATCAGATATGATAAAAAAGTAATTGATCAAGAAAGAGAACTTCTAAATAAAAGTTAAGATTATTTAAAAATTGTAAAAAATTAAAATCAAATTATTTTAGATAAGTTTTTAGATAAGTTATGCTAGGTTTGCCGGGTGCTCCGGAGTGCAACCAAGATATTAACTAATGGAATTGAGATAAGAGATGTTGCTGATATACTTGGACATAGAAATGTAGAAACAACAGAAAATTATTATATTTCAAGCACAGATGAAACAAGAAAAAATGTAACAGATTCTTATGAAAGTACTATAAATTTAGATGTGATTGATGAAATTATAGAATATAAAATTTCAATATAAATAATATAGTAAGTTTTTGTTATATGATTAGAGAGTTAGTTGATATAATTAGCTCTCTAAAAGATTTTAAACGAACGAGATTTTGTTGTAAAAAAGTGAAATTTTTGATATAATGCGTTTATAAATTGAAAAATAGAAAAATATGGTTAGATAAAAATAATAGATTGGGGAATTATGAAATGAAAATTTATATAACAAGACATGGACAAACAGAATGGAATGCATTAGGAAAACTTCAAGGTAGAAAAGATATAGAATTAAATGAAGTAGGTCGTAAGCAAGCTGAAATGACAAGAGATAAATTAAAAAATGAGAAAGTCGATTTGATTATAAGTTCTTCTTTAAAGAGAGCCAAACAAACTGCTGAAATAATTAATAAAGAATTTAATGTTGATATTTTAGAAGATGAAAGATTAGTGGAACGAGGATATGGTGATTTTGAAGGAATTACTAAAATTGAATTAAAAGAAATGAAAAAGAAAGATTCAAGAATTGATGAGGCTTGTAATTATATTAAAAATATATCTATGTATAACATGGAAACAATGCAAGATTTATGCAAAAGAATATATGACTTTTTAGATGAAATAACTACAAAATATAAAGATGAAAATGTTTTAATAGTAACTCATGGAAGTAGCTCCATTCCTATAAAGTGTTATTTTATGAAGTATCCTTTAGAAAATCTAGTTGATAGAGAAAAAATTAAAGGACTAGAAAATTGCGAAGTTGTTGAATTTGAAATATAAATAAGTTGGAGGAAATTATGTTAGGAAAATTTTTTGAATGTGAAGCCGATAAAAATATTAAATTTTATAGAGTAATTCAAACGGTTAAAGAGTATTCAGATGGAAGAGGATTTCCAATTGATGAAATTGTAATTGCCGATAAAAAAATAAATTTTAATGCTGAACAACAAATAGACATGGGAGGCTTTTGTGTTTCAACATTCGATTATATATTTAGATGGTTAATCAGAGGAGATACATTATGCGAAGTTATAATTCCATAAAATGAAAAAATATATAAAACAGTTAGTGAAAATGGAATATATATAGCAGAGAAAATAATATTAACAAATCCAACGAAAATAGATGACGATTTTGCAACTGAATTGTACTTAAAATCTAATCTTCCAGAAGTGTCATATTTTAAAGCGATGACTGCATGTGCTATATGTGGTTATATTAAGACTGCTTTGAAAGTTTGTGAAGATAAAGTAAATAAAGATAATGTTGATACTGCAATTATTGAATTAGAAAATTTTTGTACGAGAAGAAATAATGAGAATTTTTTAGAAGATGTGGAAGCAATAAAAAATGTCAAATTATTAAGAAATCATTTATTAGAAATAAAAAATAGGAGGTAGGTACTATGAAATATAAAACTATTATAAATAGAAGTGGTAAAAAGATTGATTTACATATATGTCAAACCCAAGACGGATCTTATATTATAGGTATTCCAGAAGGAATGAAAGATAATGCTGAAATGTTTGTAGAAATGTATAATTCAGGTGGAAAACAAGCTAATTCATATGTTGAAAATGTACAACATGCTATGACCGATAAAGGAAATCCAATTGAAAAAAATTATGCAGATTTTGTAACAGATTTTCCGCTTGTTGTTCCAATTGTACCAGATTTAAAAGGATTACCAGATTTACAACAAATGTCAGTAGAATCAGTAAAGGATTTTCAAATACATGAAAAAGTTAAAGAATGTATTGATGATGCAAGAACTCAAATTGAGAAAATAACTGGTAAAAAAGTACAAGATAAAATATTTTTAAGTGGATATTCTGCATCTGGTGTATTTGCTCAAAGATTTGCATTAGCATATCCAGAAATAATAAATAGAGCTTTAATAGGTGGTGCAGCAGGAACAATACCTGTTCCAACAAGAAAAATAAAATATCCAATAGGTATTCAAGATTATGAAAATCTATTTGGAAAAGAATTTGATTCAGAAGCTTACAAACAAATTCAATTTGCTTATTATGTAGGAGAATTTGAAGCAAGAAAAGCAGGAAACTTTGATATAAATGGGGATAGAATCACATCAGATATGCAAATTCCTGCGCCAATGCATGATATGTCATTTAGAAGTGTATCAACTCCAAAAGAAGTAGGAATTGAGCAAAGAAAATTATTAGGACAAACACTTAATGAAAGATATAAAAATGCAATTGAAGCTAATAAAAGATATGGAATTGATATGGAAGGAATAGTAGTTAGTGATTCTAGTCACAGATATATTCATAATTCTGTGAAAACTCCTTCATCAAGGTACTTAAAAGACCAAATTATTGCATTTTACAGAACTCATAAACAATTTGATCCTAAAGCAATAGGATGCTGTGAAGATATAGATAATTCATATCAAAGAACTAGAGAAATGGATTATAGTGCATTTATATCAAGCTTAAGAGAATTAAAAAAAGATGGAGCAACTACTAGACAATTATTAGAAAAATTATATGAATATTATAAATGGCATGTAACATATAATTATGATCAATTACAAATAGTGAAATTAAGTGACTATAACACTAACTCTCCAAGTTCTCAATGCGCTCAAGTATATGATGAAATAATGGAAAAAATTGGAGAATTGAATGATGAAATGAGAACAACTGGAACACATATTACAAAAGAAATGATAGAAGAATCAATTCGAACAGGTCGAATTTTATCAAAAAATGAGGCTAGCTCAAAATTAGATGAAATATTTGAAAAAGTGGAAGGGAGACCATTATCAAGTCGAAATAAAGAAAGATGTATTGATGACTATTATAGTATAATTTATAGTCCGTACAAACCTGCTAAAAATGGTTTTATCAAAATAAATGAAAGTCCAGAATATAGTTATATGCACGGATTAAGTAGGAAAGGATATCAACCAGTATACAGAAATGGAATGTTAATTGATGGAGTTTGTTCTGAATATGTTAATTTCGAGAGTAAAGTTTGTGGAGATTTAGGTATAAAACATAAAAGAATTGAAGGAATTGGAACAACAGGTCATGCATGGAGTATGGTATATTTACCTGAAGAAGAACAATGGGTTAACTTTGATATGACTATGGCAAGATTTTATTTAGATAATTGGTTAAAAAATCAGCCATATAGACCTGAAGAATGGATATGTGCAACTACACAAGATATGTTTAAAATGCAACCAACTAGAAAAATATTTAAAGTTGGTTCTAAGCAATGCAATATAGATTCTTCTAATGCTGAAAAGTTAAATGATGTTATTGATGTTGAACCAATTGAATTATAAAAAAAACATATAAAGTTATTCATAATTTGAAAAAACATTAAAAAGGGAGGAATAAAATTAATGAATTTAGAAAAAATAGATAAAAATAATACATCAATTATTAAGTATTCTAAAACTGATGACGTTTTAACTGATATTTGTTCAATAATTAATTCAGCACGAGATTATGCATTTCAGTCTGTTAATATTGCATTAGTAGAAAGAAATTGGCTAATTGGATATAGAATCGCCGAAGAAGAATTAAAAGGCGAAGGTAGAGCAGATTATGGTACAGAAATAATAAAAAAGCTATCAAAAGAATTGAAGGAAGAATATGGAAAAGGTTTTGATGCTAGAAATTTATATTATTTTTTAAATTTTTACAAAACATTTCCAAACATTTTGAACACAGCGTGTTCAAAATCTAATGTTTTACTTTCTTGGAGTCATTATAGAACATTATTACAGGTATTTGATAAAGAAGCAAGAGAGTGGTATGAAAAAGAAGATTATTATATAGATTTGGTATTTTACAATTATATATTAAAATGTTTTGTGTTGATTGATTTAAAAACTAAAAAAATAACTCATCAAGATGTTGGTCAAATGGACATGTATGTTAGAATGTATGATGAATTAAAAAAAGCACCAGATGATAACCCAACAATAGGAATTGTATTATGTTCAGAAACTGATGAAGATATAGCACGATACTCTGTTTTAAAAGGAAATGAGCAACTTTTTGCTTCAAAATATAAATTATATTTACCAACTGAAGATGAGCTTAGAGCAGAAATAGAAAATCAAAAAACAATTTTTGAATTACAACAGCAAAATAAACAAGAGTTAGATAATAATTAGTTTTTGCAAAAATTGCGAAAATATTCTAGACAAAAAATGAATAATATTGTAAAATTTAAAACATATAAAAGACAAATAACGATGTAGACAATGTCGCCAATTTGTCGCCAAATAAAAAATATTGATGGCTAAAATAAGTACAATAAATACAAATAATATTGATATTTCAAAAACTGAAACACTAGTAAATACAAGTAATACAGATAATATTTATAATGCTATAAATATCAGGAAAACTTGAACATGTGGCTCTGGTAAGAAATATAAGCAATGTTGTGGCAAATAACCCATAAAATAAGGGTTTGTGAGATTTTGAAAAACCAGAAAGCGATTCCAGAATAGATAGATTAGAGTATTATCAACATATTCAAAATGGAGTTAATGAGTATTTAAATGAAATAGGTGGACAAAGTCTTTCTGATAGTACGGAACGGAGAGGAGGGGTAGTATGAGTAAATTATTATTAGTAATTGATGTTCAAAATGATTTTATAAATAATAATACCTTAAAAGTTTTAGACAATATAAAAAATTTAATTGATTCTAAAATGTATGATATAGTTGCATTTACTAGATTTATTAATGATGAAGATAGTATTTGGTATAAAAAATTGAATTATAAGGGTTGTATAACAGAACAGCAACAAGAAATAGTAATAGATACCAAAAATTATAAAGTATTTGATAAAAGAATATATACTGCATTAAATGAAGAATTAAAACAGTTTATTGCCGAAAATAATATTAAAGAAATATATTTATGTGGATTTGATACTGACGCTTGTGTACAAAAGACAGCACTGGATATGTTTGAGCAAAATTATGATGTATACATATTAAAAGATTATTGTATGAGTCATACAGGAGAAGAAACTCATAATGCTTATATAAATAATATGAAAAGATTAATTGGTAGAGATAGAGTAATATAAGAAGCAATGTTGAAGCGATAATAGTGAAAGAAACATTAGTAAACTTAAAAAAAGTATATTAAACCATATATAGGTAAGTACAGATTGTAAACAATAACAAGTGTAAGGTTAAATACTTTTATAACAGAATTATGCGAGGAACATGATTTTTCAAGACCATATTTTAAAAGTATGTTAAAAGTTGTAAAAGGTTCTTTTCGTGACGCTTATGATTTATATGGCTTTCTTAAATATAATCCAGCAATAACATTTCGACTTCCAAAAAAATGTCTAATGCGTTCTGTTGGGAGTAATAGTTATTATTGCCTCTAACATTTTATTTTTATTATGGAGGGGAAAAGTATGAAGTTAATTGGTAAAATTTCAGATATTGATATAGGGGAAGAAGAAATAATATGTAAAAATCCTAAGAATAGAACAGCTGTTAGAGTAATATTAATTAATGACAACAATAAAATTGCAATATTATACAAAAAAAATAAAAATGAGTATAAATTAGTCGGAGGTGGCGTTGATGAAGGCGAAAGTTATGAAGAGGCATTAGAGAGAGAAACTTTAGAAGAATCAGGTTGCAAAATTGAAATTTTACAAGAATTAGGATATATAGAAGAATATAGGGGAAAAATGAATTTTAAACAGATTTCTTATGTATATGTAGCAAAAGTAATAGAAGATACTAAAGTTCTACATTTAACTCAAAAGGAAAAAGATGAAGGTTCTGAAATATGTTGGTTTGAGCCAGCAGAGGCTTTAAAAAAAATGTCAGAGTGTTATGATAAAGTAAAGGCATCTGAATATAGTAGTGTATATTCCACAAAAATAATTATAAAAAGAGACATGTGTATATTACAAAAGTATTTAGAAAGTTTAAACGGTAATATATAAAGAGAATTTTATGCAGAAAACGAATATGAAAAATATAAAGTTATACAGGATAAGAATTATGTGTCAGATTTTGATAGACTATTAAGTGAAACAAAGCAAATTGAAAATAAATAAATTGCACATTGGATAAAAAGGCAAAAATTAATATAATCATATTAGATGAATGCTATCAAAAAAATAACTTTAATATAATAAATGAATATGATGGAAAAGATACGCTTGGAAATAATGAAAGAATAGTAGTTTTAATTAATAAGAGGTGATTATTATGTCAGATTTTACTACTGCGTTTTTAAAGTATTATCTAACAAATCCATTAATAATATCAATATTAGTTTTAGGTTTAATATCAGCAATTTTTTACAAGCAAATTATTGGCTGGTTTGGGGAACATTGGACTAAAAAAGCCTTAAGCAAATTACCTAAAACTAAATATAAAATTATAAATAATTTATTATTATCAGTTAATGGACTAACTCATCAAATAGATCATGTAATTATTTCTCAATATGGAATATTTTCTATAGAAACAAAACAATATAACGGTTATATTACAGGAAGTAAATATGATAAAAATTGGGTAAGACATGCTGGAAAAAATAAATATTATTATACAAATCCAATTAGACAAAATTATGGACATTGCAAGGCTTTAGCTGAATTATTAAACATTAATGAATCAAACATTTATAATATAGTTTGTATTCCAAGTAAAGCAAAATTAAAAATAGAACATGATGGAGAACTTGTAAGATATGATACCATTGTGAATAAGATAATGTCTTATAGTGAAGAAAAAATAAAAAATGTAAATGAGTTATATGACATATTAATAGAGAATAATGTAAAAGACAGAAAAACAAAAAAAGAACATATTAAAAACATAAAAACTAATGTTGATAAAAAAGATATTAGTAAATGTCCTAAATGTGGTGGAACGTTAGTTGAACGTGAAAGTAAATATGGAAAATTTATTGGGTGCTCTAATTATCCCCAGTGTAAGTACACTCGAAAAAAATAAATTCTACATACGTTTTTACATACGTTTTATTGATATTTTTAAGGAAAAATAAGTTGTAAAAAATATAAAATATTTATAATTTTGGAAAAAAATGTAGAAATTGCAGATTATACACCATGTGGCAGTGGAAAAAATATAAGAATTGTTGTGGAAAATAATTAAGCTCGCAAATCCGCACAAAATAAGGAATTGCGGGTATTTCTATGATTACAACATTTAGGCGATTTTATCTCAAAAAAGGCGTTTAGATAAGTTTTAGATAAGTTTTTTAGACCGAATAAACCTTAAAATTAAGTACGTATGGTACAATAAAAAAGGATGGTGATATTATGAAAGTTGCTATTTTCTCTGACATACACGGAAATAGAGAAGCATTAATTTCAATTATAAAAGATATAAAAAAAGAGGGAATTAAGAAGATAATATGCTTAGGGGATACGATAGGAATAGGTCCTAATCCTAAAGAGTGTATGGACATAATTGTTGACAATAATATTAAAATGGTTTTAGGGAATCATGAACTATATTTTATAAAAGGTACACAAATAGATGATGAGATGGGAGATGGAGAAATTAAACATCAAAATTGGATAAAGAATCAAATTACTGATAGACAAAAACAATATCTAGAAAAGTGTAACATGACATATGAAATTGATTGTAATGGTAAAAAAGTAGTATGCGAACATTTTCTCATAGATTATAATTCAAATGATCAGTATCCTTTTCATGATTTAAAAATTGCTAAAGATGGTTCAATTAATGAAATTATAAAGCCATTAAATTATGATTTAATATTTATAGGTCATGAACATAATGTATTTACTGTTGATAACAAATTATATGATGTTGGTTCATCAGGATGTAGAAAAGATAATACTACACAATACACAATATTTGATACTGAAACATTTACAGTTGAAACAAAAAGTTTAGAGTATGACAGAACAAATTTTGAACAAGATTTATTAAAAGAAAATTATCCTGATAGAAATTTGATAGCAAAATGTTTTTTCGGAATTGAACTTTAATATGAGAACCATTTTTTTAGATAAGTTATTAGATAAGTTGTTGAATAAAACTTTCAATATTTCAATAAAAAATTATTAAATTAAAATAAAAGATATCAATTTAAAAGGAAAAAATTACTTGGTTGTTTTAATATTTTACTATGTGGGTCTGGTAAGAAATACAAGAACTGTTGTAATAAATAGCCTCGCACCCCCTTATAAAATAAGGGATTGTCAAAAATAGAAAAAACGAT
>ULXZ01063097.1_pt1 | contig 17692 bp, 28 predicted proteins | sample 1961701 | NCBI WGS metagenome assembly ULXZ01 (sample SAMEA4835850, study PRJEB28245) | human gut metagenome | biome: gut microbiome; material: fecal sample | place: Denmark | collected 2008 | reverse complement strand
ATTTCATAACTTTTTTGTTGCGTTAAGTTTTTCAATTAGCTGTCAATAAGATCACCTCATCGTAATTGTACTAAAATAATGTCCTATAAAGAGGACTAGAAGTCTTCGCTATCCATAATGTCATTATCATGTTTCTGATCCTCTGGAGAAGCATCAGACATCCCATGTGCAGCATTGAGATATTCATTAGAAACGGGAGCTGATAATGAAATAATTGTATTGTTTTTTGCTTCAGCAGTGGAACGCTCCCATTCCTTAGTAAGTGTGAAGTCCACCATTTCTTTGCCGTGCTCGTCAAGATGATTATATTTATTTAGCAATTCCATTTCAGATGGCTTAATATGGAAGTTTTTTCCAGGTACTTTTATTCCATATGCTTCTTCCATTAAAGATACGAAATCTAATTCATATAATTCGCACAATGCTAAGAATGTATCTATGTCAGGCTCTGTTACACCATTCTCATAATTGCTTAAGGTAGTATTCTTAATGCCAGTTTTTTGGAATACGTCACTTTGTTTTAAACCTTTGTTTAAGCGACCTTTTTTTAATTGAGATACGAGATATTCATTCATGGCTTTTTCCTCTCTTTTTGGATTGATTTCATTATATTACGAAATTTTGGAATTGTAAAATAAAATTTCAAAAAAATTAAAATTTGTTATTGACAATCCATAAAAACTGGAATATAGTTTAATTATTCCAAAAAACATGGAAAAAGAGGTGAGAATAATAAAATGGTTTTAGATTTCATGGAATTAAAAGATTTCATTGATAAATCTGGGTTAAAGCAAAAAGCAATAGCTGAAAAGTCTGGTGTACCAGAAGTTCAATTATGCTTAATTTTGCAAGGAAAAAGAAAATGTGAAGTCGGAGAGTATGCAAGCATCTGCAATGCTCTAGGGGTTAAGGTTGATAGATTTATCAAAAGGAGTCCACGTTTACCAAACCAAACAAAAAACTGATAGAGGCTATGTCTCTATCAGTCTTCAGCCAAATTTTTTAACCTTGAACTTTTTGCAGGCTTACGCCACACAAGACATAGCCAAATGTTTCTTGAAAAGCTCCGCCACTTACGCAGTTTTGGTTCAGCAATTTTTAAATGCCCATTAGCTGACGGAAAAAGAAGGAGTATCCGGCATGGCTATATGTACAGATTTAAGGAACCTGCAACCTCTTAAGCTGTAATTGTAATCAGCCCGTGTTTCATTCTTCTTTTTTATAGTCATGCTGATTGCTGCATTTAACCAGTTTATAGTGCGTTGGTACCACTGTTGCGACCTTCAGTTTAAGGAACGGGGCAATCCAGTTTTTTTATCATATTGATATTTCCTTTCATGCCCGATTTGGGTAAGGAAATATTAACATATTCTGAATAAAAATTCAAGGTTTTTAAATTAAAAACACAACGGAAGGGAGATGAAAATGTATATGACAGCACAAGAAATAACAGGGCGTCGAATTAAGATACTCCGCATACAAAAGGGTTACTCACAAACCAAACTTGCAGAAATGGTGGGATATAAAGACAAAACTGCCATTTCCAAAATTGAAGCAGGAGAAGTCGATCTGCCACTAAGTAAAATAATGGCTTTTTCAACTGTACTAAGTACAGATATGTACTATTTACTTGGCAACATAAGTGATATGGAAGAGCCACAGAAAAACCATGATGATCTGGGTGTTGTAGAGCAGGAACGGGATATGTGGAAACATACTGCTTCTGTATACGAGAACAGGTACAAAGAGGTTAAGGGGTTGGAGTATTGCCAAATAGCTGTAAGCATAGTGATGCTGCTGATATCAGCATTGCTAATGTTGCTATCAGTAATGAGATGATGCTTACCATATAGGGCTTGCGAAATCGTTTTTCATCTATTTCTTTCTCAACAAGAAATGATTTGCCAGCTTCAGATATCTGAGCGGAAAGCAATGATCCTTTAAAGGGGTTAGGAGTATTGTTGATAAACATCGGAACCATTTCCCGTTTGGTATCAACGAAGTTATGCTGCTCCAATAATTCTATTATTTCTCTTTCTTGTTTAGATATTTTCTGGCAGTCAACGGTAGATGAAGCACATCTTTTTAGCATAGCAAGCTGTTGTTTGGTGAGATAAGTCATAAGAAATCTCCTTTTTTATTTAATAAGGAGATTATAGCACAACAAAATAATATGTTCCATGCCTTGCACGCGGTGTACAAGCACCGCAGATTCCCCTTCACAACATCTTAAGATGCACGGCTGTCCCCCGGCTGTGCATCGCGTGGAGGGCATGGAGAGAAAGGAGAGAATGTATGGCAGAAAAAAAGAGAGTGTCTGTGGAAGATGCAGCAGCAGAGATTGGCTGTGCAGCGGAATTTTTAAGACGACAGATGAAAGCAGGTAACTGGGATCTGGGTGCTGTGGTAAAGCCGGGAGCCGGACAGCAGAATTATACCTATTATGTTTTTCGGGACAAGCTGAATATGTTCCTGGGTATAACGGCATGAGAAGAAAGAAGCTGATCTTTAAGAAGGTACGAAATGCTGTGGAAATGGTGGTTATCATTGCATCCTACCTTACCATAGCCGGAGCACTGGACGAACAATCCGAAGTCCCGATGATCGTAGCAATTATTGCTGCTGTGATCTTTGGTATTTCGTGCTGGATCTATGAAATGGACTGCAAATGAAAAATGGACGATCAAGGAAGCCGCCAAGATCGCCCACACAAGAAAAAATCTTTGTATGCATTATAGCATGCTATGAGGAAAAAGCCAATGTTTTTTAGAACTTGTAACTATTGTGGAGCTGCACTGGATCCGGGAGAGAAATGTGATTGCCAGGATCAGAAGCAGCAGAGAGACGAACAAATAAGCAAAGCCCTTCGGATGGACCCGTGGGGGCAGATGGAATTTAAGGAGGTAAATGATAGTCAATGTCTGTTGAGATGATACAGCTTGGCAGCAGAGAAGAATGGTTGAAGCACCGGGATAGGATCGGTGGATCAGATGCATCTGCAATTCTCGGTATGAATCCATATCGGACAAACATTGAATTGTGGCAAATCAAGACCGGGCAGATGATTCCTGAAGATATTTCTGACAAGCCCTATGTGAAATATGGCACACAGGCTGAAATGCATTTGCGTGGACTGTTCCGGTTAGATTTTCCGGAATATCAGGTTGAGTATGTGGAAAACAACATGTTTCTGAATGATCGTTTTCCATTCGCGCATGCATCTTTGGATGGATGGCTGACTGATCAGGATGGTAGGAAAGGAATTCTTGAAATCAAGACTACAAACATCCTGCAATCCATGCAAAAGGAAAAATGGAACCACAGAATCCCTGACAACTACTATATTCAGGTGCTGCATTATCTGATGGTAACGGAATTTGATTTTGCTGTTTTAAAAGCGCAACTGAAATATGAACTTAATGAAGATGGGGGCGTTTACATACAGACAAGGCATTACAAAATTGAGAGGTCAGAAGTGCAGGAGGATATTGATTTTTTGGAATCTTCTGAAAGAAAGTTTTGGAAGCAGGTGCAGGAGAAGAAAAGACCGGCACTTATGCTCCCGGATATTTAAAAATTAAGGAAAAGAGGATAAGACATATGGAATTAAAAATGAATGATTACCAGTTACCCGAGAAAATCAGTTTCAATTTTGATGAGTTGAAGCAGGAACTGACAGAAAAGGTCAGCATGTATGAAACCTTGGTCTATACGGATGATCAGATCAAAGAAGCCAAAGCAGACAAGGCGCAGCTTAATAAGCTGAAAAAAGCCCTGAATGATGAAAGGATCAGACTTGAAAAGGAATATATGCAGCCTTTCAATTCCTTCAAGTCGCAGGTCAATGAGATAATCAGCATCATTGACAAACCTGTTGCCCTGATTGACAAGCAGGTCAAGGAATATGAGGACAAGCAGAAGCAGGAGAAAATGGAGCAGATCAAGGCATTATGGGCTGAAATGGATGTACCTGAAGGTTTGACACTGGAAAGAGTTTTTGAAGATCGGATGTTGAACGTGTCCTACGGGATGAATCATGTGAAGCAGAAAATGCTTGATGATATTAAACATTTTAACCGGGATATGGAAACACTTGCTGCACTTCCTGAATTTGGCTTTGAAGCGCAGCAGGAATACATCCGCACACTTGATCTGAATAAGGCACTGGCAGAAGGTCAGAGAATGGCACAGATTCAGAAGCAGAAGGCAGAAGCTGAAAGACTGAAGGCTGAAAGAGAAGCGGAGCAGGCACGGTTGTTGAAGGCAGAGGAAGAAGCAAGAAAGGATTCTGAAGCAGAATTTGCAAGAAACATCAATCCACCTGTTGAAGAAGTGGCAGCAACAGAAGAAACACCTGCACAGCCTGTAAGACAGTGGATCAGATTTGCTGCAAATCTGACTGTAGGCGAAGCAATGGAACTGAAGAACTTCTTCAGCACGCACGGTATCGAATATAAGGCTATTTAGGAAAGGGATGGGTGAACAATATGCTTAGTCTTAATAATGGAGTTATGGAAATTAGAGGTAATATTCCCACGATATGCACAGATTTGTCTATGCTTATCAGAAAAATCAATAAATTACTTTCTGAAAATTTATGTGAAGAAGCAGCACATGAAATGATTATGCATTCAGTTGAATTGGGACTGAAATCGGATAATGAGATTCAGAAGGAAATACTTAAAAGATTGAAGGGAGAATTATAAAAATGGCAGTTCAGAACAGTTTACAAAAAGCAACACAGCAAAGAAGGTTGGGAATGACAGCATATCTGAATCAGGATGCAGTCAAGCAGCAGATCAATTCGATTGTAGGAAGTAAGAGGGGAACAGCCTTTATTACTTCAATAGTTTCAGCGGTTCAGGCAACACCTGCATTGCAGGAATGCACAAATCCTTCAATTTTATCGGCAGCACTGCTTGGTGAATCACTTAATCTTTCAAATTCACCTTCTCTTGGACAGTTTTGGATTATTCCATTCAACAACAGGAAGAAGGGTGTGAAAGAAGCACAGTTTCAGCTTGGTGCGAATGGTTTCAAGCAGTTGGCAATGCGTACAGGGCAATACAAAGACATTGATTTCCTTGAAATCCATGAAGGCGAGTATAAGGGCAGAGATAAATACACTGGAAAGCAGGTGTTTGAATTCATTGAAGATGATGATGAACGTGAAGCACTTCCTGTCATTGGTTACATGGCATACTTTGAACTTCTGAATGGTTTCAGAAAAACGGTGTACTGGACAAAAGCCAAGATGGAAAAACATGCAGATCAGTATTCACAGGCGTTCAGTTTAGATGCATACAGAAAACTTCAGGAAGGGAAGATCCCACAGTCTGAATTATGGAAATATTCATCATATTGGTATTCAAATTTTGCAGGTATGGCAGAAAAAACACTGATCAAGCATTTGCTGTCAAAATGGGGAATCCTTTCAACCGAACTTATCACAGCAATGGATGCAGATATGGCAGTGATCAATGAGGATGGCAGCAAAGACTATGTTGAAAATGATGATTCCATCATTGACATGGAACAGCCATTACAGGAGCCTGCACAGCCGGAACCGGGAACACATGCACCAACACAGTCAGAAGCTGCACCAATGGATGCACAGTCGGCATTGTTTGGAAACTAAGAAGGGTTGTAACACCTTGTTCCCGACACTAATGCCGGGAGCAAAAAGAAACCGTTCATGCATTTTATATCACACAGAAGGCTGCCAGTGTGCAGCCGGAAAGGAGTGATCATGGAGATATTGGATATCATTCCTTATGGTCATGAGAATGCAGTTAGCAGAAGCTATCTATCATCACTCACGCATATGACGGATCGTAAGGTAAGGCTTGCTATCCAAAAAGAGCGAGAGACGCACGTGATCCTGTCTACAGATGATGGAAATGGCTATTTCAGACCGACTGAAAAGGATTATGAATATGTCCGTATGTATCATGTCAGAGAAAGGGCGAGAGCGCGGACGATCCTTGATAATTTGAATCCGGTGATGGATTTCCTCAGGACATATGAAGGGGCGGTGCGTAGTGGATAAAGAAAGATGCAGCTTTGTGCTTTATACAGAGTATTTTGAGCACGTAAAGCTGCTTTCTATGGAGCAGAGAGGAATCCTGTTCACATGTGTCCTTGCATACGTTGCAGGGGATGGTCTGCCGGAAATGGATGGTATGACGCAGATGGCGTTTTCATTCATTAAATCAAGGCTTGACCGTGATAGTGCAGCATATGAGGACAAGATAAAAAAACGCAGTGAAGCCGGACTTCTTGGTGGCAGACCAAAAGCAAATGAAAGCAAACAAAAGCAAACAAAAGCAAAAAAAGCAAATGCTTTTTCAGAAAAGCAAACGAAAGCAAATGAAAGCAAACAAAAGCAAAATAACCCTGATACTGTACCTGTTACTGTACCTGTATCTGTTATAAATAAAAATATTTTGTGCAAATCTGCTGACGCAGATGCACTGTTCGAGCGATTGTGGAAGTTGTATCCCTGTAAGAGGGGAAAAGCGCAGGTCTCAAAGGCTAATAAGATGCATTTACTTGATATCGGATTTGATGAACTTCAAAGAGCTATCGACCGGTACAAGGCGGACTTAGATAATGAGACATGGAGAAAACCACAAAATGGTAGCACGTTCTTTAACAGTGGATATGTGGACTATCTGGATGCCAATTATGATCCGGGGAAGAAAGCAAAGAACACAAAGAAAAACAGCTTTAATAACTTTGCTGACCAGCGTACATACGACTATGAGGAGCTGGAAAAGCAACTGCTTGGGAATTGAGGTGCAGAATGGGAAAAATAAATGCAAAGCAAAAGGGCGCGAGGTTTGAGCGGGAGCTTGCTGATCTGTTTCGCAAAATGGGATATGCAGGCGCAAGGAGAACAGCGCAGTATTGCGGAAATACAGGTGATGCGTCAGATGTGGTCGGTCTTCCTGGAATCCATGTAGAAGCAAAACATCAGGAGACAATGCGTTTGTATGACTGGATGGCGCAGGCAAAAAGAGATTCAGAAGGAACAGGCAACATCCCGGCTGTATTTCATAAGAAAAACAATGCTGGCATCCTTGTGACAATGACCTTGGAAGACTGGATGCAGATCTATGCAGCGTATGAAGCTGCTACGATGGCTGACAGCGACCTGATGCTAGGAGGTAAAGAAAGTGCAGAATATGTAGCAATAAAAGAATTGCAACTAAATATAGATTTGCCATTTGGTACAACTGTATCAGATGAAACGTCAGAAATGGCAATCAAAGCACTTGAAAAGCAGGTTGCAAAGAAGCCTTCTTTTGAAGGTGATGGTTATGATCATGATGGAAATCTTGTATATGACACATGGATTTGCCCTTGCTGCGAAAAGCATTATGAAGTTGACTATGAAGAATATGATTATTGCCCTTCTTGCGGTCAGAGGATTGATTGGAGTGAGGAACAGGAGGGCGAATGATGATATGTTACCAGAAAACTAAACCGTTCGTTCCAAAATACGCAAACTTTATCGGATGGATAAGGATTTATTATGAGTATAGGAGGTCGAATGATGGGAAGATTGATTGATGCAGATGAATTGTATGGAGAAATAATAGTGATGATTTAGGAGGAAAGAAGCATGGCAAATTTTGATGAAGATATTAAGAGAATCACAGATGAAATTCTATCGGATGGAACTGTTGATCAGATAATCAGAGAAAAGGTGACGGATGGAATAGAAAAAGCAATAGCTAGTTCATTTAATTATGGAAAGCTTGAAAAGGCGGTCAAAGAAAGAGTTGAGCAGATTTTAGTTCCGTTTATTGAAAACTATGATATGTCTGCCTATATAGTAAAATTAGACACCATTCTTACGGATATCGTCAATAAATCTAATCTTGTGGATAATAAGCAAATGTTGGAAAATTTCCAGTATTTGATGAAAGAACCTCAGATAACGGAAATAAAATTAACGGACTTATTTAAGGAGTACAAAAAATTTGTAGCTGGGAATATGGATACTTCTGGAAGAAAAGTCGAATGGGATGAATCTCCAGAGTATGAGGCGATGACTGTTTATTTTGAATTCGAAGAAGATGGCAAGAGAAGCTGGAGCTCATTCGAGTACGCAACTATTGACTTTACAGTGGATGATGAAGAACAGCAGGATGAATTAAACAGAACAGTACGTCTTTCGCACTGGACAGGGGATAGAAAAGCCGGATGGGAAATTAGAACAGACACAAATCCTGACATATATTCACTTAGGTACATGAATAAGTTTGATTTGCTTCTTGCGAAACTGCAGAGAGCGGATGCACGAATTATCATAGACGAGACTGCAGACGAGGATTCTGTTTATTCCGATACAAAGCCAGAGCCGACCTATGAATAGTCATGAACGGTCAGCTAACATTTGATGAATTTATGAATATAACAGAGGAAAAGCCACCGGAACATAAGAAAGAGAGAGTTCCGATGGTGGATCCATGTTACTACTGTTTATGCAAGTCGTGCATCAATAATGCAGAGAGCAGAACTATTACACCGGATGAACTACCGTACGATTGGAAACCATGCTTTTTCTGTGATATATGTAAAAGATTCGATGGAGAAAGCTCAGAGGACATGGAACGGGAAGAGTGTCGAGAATATGTGATAGATGATTATCATGCAAGGAAGAACAGAGAAAAACTAAGGATTGTGAGGTGAAGTCAAATGCGAAAACCGATTCCAAAATCAGTGCGAAAGCAGGTATATGCGAAGTATGGCGGACATTGTGCGTATTGTGGCTGTGAAATTCCGGAAAAGGGATTCAATGTCGATCATCTGTATTGCCTGAGAAATTATGAGTACACTGAGGAATTTACAGGTATCGATGTGCATGATATTAAAAATCTCATGCCGGCCTGTGGATCATGCAATCGTTATAAGTCAACTATGGATTTGGAAAACTTCCGGAAACAGCTCCAGAAGATACCGGGCAGGCTGGCAAGGGATGTTTGCACATACAATATTGCAGTCAGATATGGCATGGTGCAGGAAAACAGAGAACCGATTAAGTTCTATTTTGAGAAAGTAGGTGGATCGGATGCCGATTAAGCCAGAAAATAAGAAAAGATATCCGGCAAATTGGAAGGATATCCGAAAAGACATTCTTGAGCGAGCAGACAATAAATGCGAATTTTGCGGAATTGAGAATTATTCTATCCGCGAAAACGGCTCAAAAGTCGTTCTGACAATAGCGCATTTAGACCATACACCGGAAAATTGCGATTATAGCAATCTTAGAGCGTTATGTCAGAAATGCCATAACAAGTATGATGCAAAACACCGGGCAGAGACGCGGAGAAAGATAGGTGTAACGGATGCCAATTAAACCGATTTTATTCAATACAGAAATGGTACGTGCGATACTTGACGGGCGAAAGAGTTGTACAAGGCGGTTGGTAAAATTTCTTTCGGGAGAGAATCCGAAGTGGACTGGATATATCAAAGATGGGGCAATGCTGTATAACGGCAAGAATAAACCTTGTATCAGAACACAGCCATATCAGCTGGGCGATATTCTGTATGTACGGGAAACATGGTGTGCGCTTCCAGTTAATGAAGCCGGTCATATGCGCGGTCACTCTGTTTATTATTACAAAGCGGACAGGGATTTGCGACCAGAAGGATGGCGTGGTAATTGGCATCCTTCAATCCACATGCCAAAAGAAGCTGCCCGGATCTGGCTCAAGGTTACGGATGTGCGTGCGGAACGGTTATGGGAGATTAGTGCTGACGGCATTCGCAATGAGGGACTTTCTTCAGCAGCCGTTCATTGCGGAGATATGGAGATTGCGTTGAAAGAATGGGAAAAACTCTGGAACAGTACAATCCCAAAAAAAGACATTGATCGCTATGGTTGGGATGCGAATCCGTGGGTATGGGTAATTGAGTTTGAACGGTGCGACAAGCCGGAAGGAGTGTGAAGGTATGGAAGATAACAAAAATGAAATGTCAATAACAGAAGCTATTGAAAGGTGTGACATTATGCTAAACGCTATCAGCATCAATGGCGCAGAGAAAGGTTTTGCAAATGATGATAATGGATTTCCAGATTGTGTAGTAATGAAATCCCTTATTAGAAGATGCAAATGGGCTTTGAAAAGGCAGATCCCGATGAAACCGAGAAAAACCGATTCGTACAGAGGTGTATTAAAAAGAGTATATGCTTATGTATGTCCTACTTGTGGAAATGCATGTTTAGAAAAATACATGAACGAACGGCAGAATACAATGTTTTGTTGGAATTGCGGTCAAAAATTAGACTGGGCAGAAGAAAGCGAGGGATAATATGACGGAGAGTGAAGCAATAGAAGCAATACAGTTTGATTTAAAAATAGGCGGTGAAATACATTCTCAGGTATTGCTTGATGCTATTGATGTGGCAATACAGGCACTTGAAGAAGTGCAACAGTACCGTGCAATCGGCACGCCGGAAGAATTACAGGATATGAAAAGAAATTATTTTGAAGCATTAAGTGATTGGCGTCAATATCGCAAGATTGGGACTTTGGAAGAGTGCCGGACTGCAGTGGAGAAACAGACGGCAAGGAAAGGAATAAGAGAAAAGATAAAGGAAGGATACAATAGAGGAATGCATCACTATTATTGTCCTGTTTGTTACGAGAAGGGAGATTTAAGGAACAAGTGTAATGTTGGTTTATATTGCAGTGACTGTGGTCAAAAATTAGATTGGAGTGATGAGAATGCTGATTCCGAAAGTTGAAGCAAAAGAGTTTGAAAAATTCGGGTTTAAGAAGTGCAAGGGCGAATATGGTAAGAATGGTTGCTATTATCTTTGCGTTGCAAGGGGCGTGAAAATGCTTTTTGTTAGCGATGTGCATTTCGATGTTATGAATTGGGAAAATGAAGATCCGAGAATCCACAAAAATGCAAATTGTAGATATAGAGATAATAGGACATATTTAGATATTATTTATGATCTTATCAAGGAAGATATGCTTATGAAAGGGACTGAGTAATGCAGAATATTTTTGATCTTTTAGAAGATGAAGAGGAACTTCCCACACCGGATGAAGGACTTGAGCAATGGAAGAAACAAAAAAGTGATGCCAGAGCAAGAATGGTGGCAATGCAGAAACAACCATATGAGTTAAAAAAGAAGCGATCAGAGCTCCGGGCAAGAGAATTTATGACACAGATGGATCTGAGAGGAAAACAGGCACATGTAAGTGTAGGCGGTCTTGATAGTATCACATTATATGTCTTTCTGAAATCGATAGGGATAGATGTTCCTGCAATCTCTGTGTCAGCACTGGAAGATAAAAGCATACAGAGAGTACATAAGGCACTTGGAATAACAATTCTTAAGTCGTATAAGACAAAGGTGCAGGTACTGAATGAGGTTGGTTTTCCAGTAATAAGTAAAAGAATTGCAGGAAAGATAGCACTTTTGCAAAATCCGACAGATAAGAATAAAACAGTACGGCATGCCATAATTACTGGAGAATGTGGCGAACTTGGGCATTTTCAGAAGAACAGCAGAATGAAACTTCCGCAGAGATGGCTGAAGTTGTTTGGAGGATATGAAAACGAAAATGAAAATGTACATTACGCAAAACCAAATTTCAAAGTTTCAAACGATTGTTGCTACTGGCTGAAAGAAAAGCCTTGTGATGATTGGGCGAAAGAACATGATAGCTTTCCTTTTCTTGGAATGATGGCATCAGAAGGTGGTCAAAGAGAAGAAGCGTTAACAGATCATGGATGCAATTATTATGGAAAAACAGTAATGAGATCTGCACCTTTTGCCCCATACCTCAGAAACGATATTCTCAGATTGGCGCAGGAAATGGATGTATGGTATCACAAACATTTAGAGATTTTTGAAAAATTGTATTATGAACAGCCATATAGCAGAAACGGAGCTGGTGAAATTATTCCATATGAACCAGTCGAGAGCATTATACCTGAAATTTATGAAAAGATTGAGAAAGATGATCAGGGCAATCTCAGAACGACAGGAGCACAGAGGACAGGCTGTAGCATGTGTGGTTTTGGAATTCATATGGAAGAACGACCACACAGATTTGATAAGCTGCGCGAAAGAAATGAAAAAGAGTGGGAATTTTATATGTATAAATGCTGCACTGATCCGGAAACAGGAGAGAAGTACGGATGGGGCAGAGTGCTTGATTATATAGGCGTTCCGTGGGAAGACGTTCCGGCGGTACAGCTTGAATTGCCACTTGAAGAAATGATGTAAAAAAGAAAGGAGCCGGAACCTATCCGGATAAAAGGCGCGCCGGGTTCCTTTCAGAAAATGACATACAGAGAGTTTTTAGAAACCAAAATTGAGCTGGCTACGGAAAGCGGTTTTTCCGTAGATCCGGCAAAAGTAAATAAAGCATTAAAACCGCATCAAATGGATGCTGTGATGTGGGCACTAAGAGGCGGTAAAAGAGCCTTGTTTGAATCTTTTGGTCTGGGTAAGACAGTACAGGAGATGGAGTTTTGCCATTTGGCAGCAGAGCATACCGGCGGTAGAGCACTGATTGTATTACCACTTGGAGTAAAACAGGAATTTACACATGATGCAATGGAAGTGCTGGGATATGAAAAGCCTGAATACTGCCGGACAATGGAAGAAGTGGAGAAAAGCAAAAGTCAGATTGTATTGACCAACTATGAACGTGTTCGCGATGGAGATATCCGGCCAGATTACTTTCAAGCAACTTCTCTTGATGAAGCATCTGTACTCAGATCATTCGGATCTAAAACATATCAGACGTTCCTTGACAAGTTTAAAAACGTACCTTACAAGCTGGTAGCGACTGCAACACCTTCTCCCAATAGATATAAAGAGCTGATCCATTATGCAGGGTATCTTGAGGTAATGGACACCGGACAGTCCCTTACAAGATTTTTTCAGCGTGACAGCACTAAGGCAAATAATCTGACGCTGTATCCTAGCATGGAAGAAGAATTCTGGATGTGGGTAAGCAGTTGGGCATTGTTTGCTACAAAGCCTTCAGATCTCAATCCGTCATATTCAGATGATGGATATGATCTACCGCCGCTTGAAGTAAGATGGCACGAGCTTCCGGTGCATTATGGTGACACTGCAGATCGGGACGGCCAGATGCAGTTATTCCAGGAAGCAGCAGAAGGTCTGAAAGAAGCAGCAGCGGTTAAGCGTGAGAGCATAGCTGCGAGGGTGGAAGAAATGAAGAGGATTGTGGATCAATCCCCGGAAGATCATTTTATTCTGTGGCACGATCTTGAGAATGAACGGCATGCAATCAAGAAAGCATTGCCTGACGTTGTGGATATTTACGGATCTATGGATTATGAGGAACGTGAGAAGCGTGTGATTGATTTCTCCAATGGCAAGAGCCGATTATTTGCCACCAAAAAATCATTATCCGGATCAGGCTGTAATTTTCAGAAATTTTGCCACCGGGAGATCTTTCTCGGTATTGATTTTGAGTTTAATGATTTTATACAGGCAGTCCACAGGTGTTATCGGTTTCTGCAGAAAGAGCCGGTTGTGATCGACATTATCTACATGGAAAATGAGCGTCAGATCAAGAATGCATTACTGGAGAAGTGGAAAAATCACGACAAAATGGTTGCAAAGATGATCAAAATCGTAAAGCAATATGGACTTAATTCTGTGAATAAGTTAGAGCGTATGGAAAGGAAGATGGGCGTGGAAGGTACCAGAGAAGAAAGAACGGTAAGAGGAAATCATTATACGGCCGTGTATGGAGATTGTGTAGAAGAGACAAGAGAGATGGAAAGCAACAGCGTGGATCTGATACATACCTCAATCCCATTCGGCAATCATTACGAATACAGTGCCAATTATAACGACTTTGGACACAATGAGGATACAGAGCGATTTTTTGAGCAGATGGATTATCTGACGCCGGAGCTTTTGAGAATTTTAAGACCCGGACGCGTGGCAGCCATCCATGTAAAGGACAGAGTGCTATTTGGCAATACAACAGGGACGGGAATGCCAACGATCGAACCGTTTCATGCACAATGTATTGAACATTACATGAAACATGGATTTCAGTATTTTGGAATGATCACAGTTGTGACGGATGTGGTAAGAGAGAATAATCAGACTTATCGTTTAGGATGGTCAGAGCAGTGCAAGGATGGTTCCAAGATGGGTGTAGGTTGTCCGGAATATGTATTATTGTTCCGTAAACTGCCATCGGATAGATCCACAGCATATGCAGATATTCCGGTTAAGAAGTCAAAGGAAGATTATACGCGTGCCCAGTGGCAGATTGATGCACATGGCTATTGGAGATCATCCGGCAACAGGCTTATTGCTAAAGAAGAACTGCAGGATGTTTCTGTTGATAACCTGCAAAGAATTTACAGGGAATACAGCCGTGAACACGTATACAGCTATGAAGAACATGTACAACTGGCAAAGGAGCTGGATAAGGCAGGTAAGCTGCCAGCAACCTTCATGGTTGTAGCTCCGGGATCATGGAATCAGATGGAAGTATGGGATGATATCAACCGTATGCGGACGTTGAACACTACACAGAGTCGTAGACGAGCACAGATGCATGTATGCCCGTTGCAGTTGGATATCGTGGAGCGGATTATCAACAGATACAGCAATGAGGGCGATACGGTCTATGATCCGTTTGGCGGACTTATGACAGTACCTATGACAGCAGTCAAGATGAAAAGATACGGAATCGGCTGTGAACTGAATCCGGATTACTTCCGAGATGGTGTCGGGTATCTGCAGGCAGCAGAAAATGAGATTGATGAACCTACGCTGTTTGATTTTATGCCGGAGGTGCTGCCATGAATATGAATTTATTTGTCAAAGTAAAATGCAAAGGCTTTTATAAGTCATTTCAAGATAGAAGATGGCTGTATCTCGACAAGAAAACATTAACTGCTGATGCAATGGACAATAATCTTGCAGATGGAAGCAATGATGGCACTGTTGAAAAGAATGTTGAATATATTGAGAAAACCTATTTCAAACATGTTGATAAGAATTTTATTGGTGTAATTGTTGGATACAAGGATATTGTTGTCAAGGGTTATCTTGATGCAGTTTATCAGGATGAATGCGATGTAGGTGTCGGAGTTATTCCAGAAGCGTTTTATGTATCGAAGAGAGCAAAAGAAACTGTAAAATGTGCTGTTGTCTATTATGCAAATAATATGAAGCATTATGTTCCTTTGGAAGATCTGGAGGTGCTGCCATGATAAACGGAGAACTGATTGTAGATAACTTTGCCGGTGGTGGCGGAGCTTCCACTGGAATAGAAATGGCAACTGGCTACAGCGTAGATATTGCAATCAATCACGACCCAGAAGCCATTAAGATGCACAAAGCGAATCATCCGAACACCAAGCACTACTGTGAAGATGTGTGGCAGGTAGATCCGGTAGAAGCATGCAAAGGGCATCCGGTAGGACTTGCCTGGTTTTCCCCGGACTGCAAACACTTTTCAAAAGCCAAAGGCGGTAAGCCTAAAGATAAGTTTATCCGCGGCTTGGCATGGGTAGCGTGTAGATGGGCTGGACTGGTAAGACCGCGGGTAATCATGCTAGAGAATGTGGAAGAGTTTAAGACGTGGGGACCATTAAACAGGGGACACCATCCAATCAAGAACAAACAGGGGAAAACATTTGAGCGGTTTGTTCAGCAGCTTACAGATCTTGGATATAAAGTGCAGTTCAAAGAGCTGGTAGCTGCGGATTATGGAGCACCAACCATGCGAAAAAGATTTTTTATGATCGCTCGTTGTGATGGTCAGCCTATTGTATGGCCGGATCCGACACACGCACCAGCGGACAGCGAAGCAGTTAAAGCTGGATTGCTGAAACCGTATGTAGGAGCATACACGCAGCTTGACTTTTCTCTCCCATGCCCGTCTATATTTGATACTTCCGAGGAAATCAAGGAAAAATACGGCATACGGGCGGTCAGACCGTTGGCACCTAAGACTATGGAAAGGATAGCAAGAGGATTAAAGAAATTTGTACTGGATAACCCGGAACCGTTTATTATTCAGTGCAATCATGGCGGAGAACGCAGACCTAATGATATCCGGGAACCGATGCCAACTATTACAGGAAAGCATGGGTACGGAATTGTAGAGCCGTATATGGTGCAGATCGGACAGACTGGATTTACGGTAGACAGGAGCAAGGATGTGAGAGAACCTCTTACCACGATTGTAAGTAAGAATGAGCATTGTTTAATAAGTCCTACACTGATCCAGTACCATTCCGAAACTGCTCAGGGAGAAGTGAGAGGACAGACGATAGAAGATCCAATCATGACCGTAGATGGTTCAAATCGATACGGACTTGTTACATCATTTCTGAGTAAATTCTATAAAACTGGAATAGGTCAGGATGAAAGAGAGCCGCTGCACACGATTACAACGTCAGCCGGACATTTCGGAGAGGTTAGAGCATTTCTGCTTAAGTATTATGGAGATGCCACAGGACAGGATATAGAGAAACCACTTGATACAGTTACGACCAAGGATAGATTCGGACTGGTAACTATCGAGGGTGCGGATTATCAGATCGTAGATATCGGACTTCGGATGCTGGAACCAAGAGAGTTGTACGGATGCCAAGGATTTCCAGATGATTACATAATCGACCACGATTATACTGGAAAGACTTATCCGAGAAGCGAGCAGGTGCGCAGATGTGGAAATGCAGTATGTCCACCAATTCCTGCAGCATTGGTGAGAGCAAATCTACCGGAATTATGTGTGGCAGAACGCACACCGAATATGCAGATCAGAGCTGAACAGACCGGACAGCTACGGTTTGCCTAAGAATGTATAACATGAAGTAAAAACAGGATCCAAGCGATCATATACTCACCCCGTTATTAGTATATGCGGAAAGGATCGTTTGGATACTGGAAACTATTTAGAAATAGAAAGGAAGAAAATTATATGAAAAAGAAAATTATGTCACTTATTATGCTTGTGTGTATTGCTATTAGTCTGGTGGGATGTACCACGGCAGATACAGTCAATTATAACCTCACAACAGATGCGGATGAATTCAAATTGTACAGAAAAATCACTGTAACAAATGCAAGAACAGATACCATTATGCTGCAGGCAGAAGGATATATGAGCCTTGACAATAACAGTAACAATGAACTTGTAGTCACGATTAAGACCGGAGAGGATACATATTACAAAGATTATATCTATCTGAATGATTGGACTTGCTATGTGATGGAACAGACAGAGCCGACAGGTACAGATAAATATCATTATCAACTGGTATTTTATCCAGAAAGAGTTGTGCCATATGTTGATATTAAATAGATTTTTTGAGGATAACAAAGTGGAGGAGCAACTATGAGCGAAACATTTTACAAGCCATTAACGCCACAGTTTAGGGCGGAGCTTAATAAATCAATCGATAAAAACATGGAAGAACTTAAAACCTGTCAGAATAATGTATATGTATCTATGCAGAGAGCAGCCAATAATGCTGCAAGAAAGATCATCAATGCGCTGCCGGATGGCTATCCTATGCCAATGGAGAGAACATACAGGGATCATTACATGGACCGGTTTGAAAGGAGATATTAGATGCCAGCAAGATACGATAACCCACAGGATTTTGCTTATGTGTGATAAAGAAGTAATAGAAGTGTAAA
>ULXZ01017134.1_pt1 | contig 17714 bp, 12 predicted proteins | sample 1961701 | NCBI WGS metagenome assembly ULXZ01 (sample SAMEA4835850, study PRJEB28245) | human gut metagenome | biome: gut microbiome; material: fecal sample | place: Denmark | collected 2008 | reverse complement strand
ACCCCCCCCAGGTTGTCAATATTTTTTATAAATTTTAACAAGTTTTTTATATTTGGTATAATTACACAAAAAAACTAAGCCTAAGCTTAGTTATCTATTTTGTCTAAATCTTTCTTTTTCATCTAATATTTTCTTTCTTAATCTAATTGCATCAGGAGTAAGTTCTACATATTCATCATCTTCGATAAATTCTAATGCTTCTTCAAGAGTAAATTTCTTTGGTGGTACTAAAACTAAAGCATCATCACTACCACTTGCTCTTGTATTAGTTAAGTTTTTATTTTTACATGGGTTTACATTTAAATCATTATCCCTATTATGAATACCTACAATCATTCCTTTATAAACTTCTGTTGCAGGATCTACAATTAAAGTTCCTCTATCACTTAAGTTATATAAACTAAATGCCATTGTTTTACCATCTTCCATAGATACTAAAACACCATTTTTTCTTCTTGTAATAGGACCAACATATGGTTCATAATCTTTAAAACTTCTAACCATTATTCCTTCACCCTTAGTATTTGTTATAAAGCTTGATCTATAACCAATAAGACCTCTTGTAGGACAATTAAATACTAAATGTGTATAATTTTCATCATTTGTTATTGAAACAATATTACCTTTTCTTTCATTTAAATCTTGAATAATTGTACCAGCATAATCATTAGGACAATCAATTAAAACTTCTTCAAATGGTTCACATTTTACACCCTCAATTTCCTTAAATAAAACAACAGGTTTTGATACAGAAAGTTCATATCCTTCTCTTCTCATTTCTTCAAGTAAAACTGATAAATGAAGTTCTCCACGACCAGATACTTTATATCCATCTGCGCCATTTAGACTTTCTACTTTTAATCCAACATTAGTTTCTAATTCTCTATCTAATCTTTCTTTTATATGTCTATTAGTTAAAAATTTACCTGAACGACCTGCAAAAGGACTTGAATTTACTAAGAAATTCATTGACATAGTTGGTTCTTCAATAATAATCGGAGGGAGTGGATTTATATGATTAATATCACATATTGTATCTCCAATTGATATATCACTAATTGTTTGAACAATAGCAATTTCACCATATCTTGCTTCTTTTACTTCTTTTCTTATAATACCTTCATTAACAAAAATTTTACCAACACGAGAATTTACAACTTCACCATTATTTTTACTAATAGCAACCATTTGACCTGATTTTAAAACACCTTTAGATATTCTACCTATTCCAAGTCTTCCTAAATAATCATCATAAGCTAAACTTGATATTTGCATTTGTACTGGATCTTGTTCATTACCTTCATAACAACTTGTATGTTTAATAATTGTATCAAGTATTGGTGTAATATCCTTATTATCATCTTCTACTTCATACTTTGCTATACCATCTCTAGCAGAACCATAACAAATTGGGAAATCAAGTTGTTTTTCATTTGCACCAAGTTCACAGAACAAATCAAATGTCATGTTAACAACATCATCAATTCTTGCATCTTTTTTATCTATTTTATTAATAAATAAAATTGGATTTAAATTTTGTTTTAATGCTTTATCAAGAACAAACCTTGTTTGAGGCATAGGTCCTTCTTTAGAATCTACGATTAAAACTACTGTATCTACTGTTTTTATAATTCTTTCTACTTCACTAGAAAAATCAGCATGTCCTGGAGTATCTACAATATTAATTTTATAATCTTTATAACGAACTGAACAATTTTTAGAATAAATTGTAATTCCTCTTTCTTTTTCAAGATCATTACTATCCATTATTTGATGAACATCCATTTCACTTGTTTTTAATGCTCCACATTGACTTAATAAAGCATCTACTAATGTACTTTTTCCTGCATCAACATGCGCTACTATTGCAACATTTATTATTTTTTCCATCTTTACCACACCTTTTTAAATAACTACTAGATTATACAACAAAAATACTCCTTTATCAAGAGTATTTTTTTAAAAAATTTAATTTATTTATTATTTCTTATTCTTTTAAATTCCTCACTTGAACTAGAATTTTCTAAGATAGTTCTTAAATCATATAAAAGTCTTAATTTTAAACTATCTTCTTCTATTTTAGAAATTTCATCATCTATATAAATATTATCTTCTCCAAAAATAATACTTTCAACTGTACCATATTCAAGTAAAAAGCTTATTCTTGACATCATATTTAAATTATACTTATTAACAATAGATCTTTCTATATCATCAAATGTTAATCTTCTAACACTTGGATTATTTAAATATTCAAATCTTCTTGCATTGTATAAAGCCTTTATAAAACTAGTTGGTTCTATTTTTATATTAAAATAATTTAATATATCGTTATATATATCATTAGCATTTTCTATTTCACAAGTATCCATTAAATTTAATACTTCATTTGCTTTATCAAAAAGTCCAATTGTTTTATAAAAGTTACTTGCTTTTTTATAGAAAATATTAAAAGAAGTTCCTTTAAGTATTTCATAAACCATATTTTTATTAAAAAGATCTTGATATGCTTTTTTTATACTTTCTAACATATCATCATTTTTAGGAATAAGCTTATATTCTTTCTTTTTTTCACTTGCTTTAAAACTTTCCATACACCATGCATAATTATTTATAAACTTTTCATCATCAATACTTTTTTTACTATCCCATGTTGGGTCACATTCAAATACTCCATGAATATTATATTTTAAGTCACTTAAATAAACACCAACTGTAGCATGACCATCGTTTTTTTCTTCATTATAATAGTTTTTTACATATGTGTTTATACCTAAAAGATTAGCTAAGTTAGACATTATATTAGCATAACCAACACATACAATTTCATCTTCTTTTAATACTTTAGTTAAATCTCTTGAATAAGCTTCAGATAAAGAAGATTTTTTATATATTCTTTCTTTTACTAAATCATAAATATATATTATTTTTTCTAAAGGTGATAAATTATATGTTTCTATTTCTTCTTTAATTTTATATAGTTTATCCATTGTTTCAAAATATTCATCTACTAAAACATCTTCATATAAATTATATTTACTTCTTACATAAAATTTATTACCAAATTTTTCTTTTAATTTTTGTAAAGTTGAATATGATACATTTTCACTATCAATTATTATTTTCTTATTACTACTAAATAACATACTAATTTGATTAAAATTACTTTCTTTGCAAGAATTTATTACTATTTCATCAAATTCATCAAATGATTTTTTTATTATTTTTAAAATATTTTCATCTTTTTTTACAATTAATGCCTTTAATTTTTTATCAACTTCAAAGAAATTATTAGCTTTACCATTTAAGTATATTTCTAATATCATACAAAACCCCACCCTTTTTTTGTTCGTTATTATAACACAAATATACTTATTTGTCAAAAAAACTTCCAAAATGGAAGTTTATTTACAAGTATATGGTGATTCATTATAGTTTTGTTTAATTGTATCTAAAGAAACTGTAGATAAATATTCTTTACTTGTTTTGGAATCTAAATCTACTTGTGATATTACAGTAATAACTTTATCATTTAAACTAACATTACAACTTTTATAAGTATCTTTATCTATAGTTTTACAAGTGTTTTCAAAATATGTTTTTAAAGCATTCATATCATAATCTACAAGATAGTTATATGTTGTTATATCATAATATGCTAGTAATGTATCCCCTTTAGTATCAAAATCATAAGATCTAGTAAATTCTACTTCAACAGCAGTTTTTCCATTATCTATTTCATTTAAGTTTTCTATTTTAGTTATGTAATAAACTTGATTAGTTGTAAAACTTTCTTTTCTTGAACATTCATATTTGTTGGTGTATGTTTTATCTTTTTCTTTGTTAGTGTCACATCCTGTTATTAAAAATAAACTTATAATAGTTACAAATAAAATTAATATTTTTTTCATATATATTCTCCTTTATATAAGTATATCATATTACTTTTTAAAATACGCCTAAAATTAATAAAAAAAGTATCAATGTTAAAAATCGATACTTAAATAATCTATTTGGAGGGGCTAACCAGATTTGAACTGGTGATGAGGGTGTTGCAGACCCGTGCCTTACCGCTTGGCTATAGCCCCAAATAAGAACAAATTAATTATAACATTACTTTTTCTTTATAGCAAGTAGTTTTATATTAAATTTTATGTCATGTTAATGTAAAATATTTGTAAAAAAAAATTATATACTATATCTAAAATTGGTTATTTTTGATATAATTACTTATATATGATAATAAGGAGGTAATTATGTTAAAGAAAAGATTTCTATATTTATTTATATTAATTAATATATTAATTATGCAAAATGTATTTGCTTCCACTATCATTGGTACAGTTATTGATAAAGATGGTGTTAATATAAGAAGTGGCGCGGGTACAAATTACAATAAAACCGGTTTTTTAGCATATGGTAAAAGTGTTACTTTAGTTAGTGATAAAAAATTTGTTAATAGTGATATCAAAGAACAAAAAGAATGTGCTTATTGGTATCAAGTATATTTTAATAATAACACAAATAATTATATGTGTGGTGAATTACTTAATGTTACTAAATATGATTTATATTATACAAATACAAAATATGGGACAAGAATAAATGAAGACTATGCTACAGTTAGATCTACTCCTGGGGGAACATCAATTGACAGAATTTATTTAGGAACTGAAGTAAATGTAATTCAAAAAAGTGGTAATTGGTCTAAGATAAGTTATTATAATGGAAGAACAGGTTATGTTTATTCAAAACTAATTAGTAAATATGAAGATATTACGACAACTGATGAAGAATACGCTAAAGTATTAAAAGAAAAAGTTTTTCCTGATAGTTATATTCCTTTTTTAACTTATTTACATAAAAAATATCCAAACTTTATTTTTGAAGCTGATTTAGTTAATAAAAGTTTTACAACAGTTGTAAATGGTGAAGCTAACAAAAATGCTCTTCAAACAAATGAAAGTGCCTATAGAGCATCAAATACAATAAGAGAAAATCCTAATTGGTATACAGCAAGTAATCCAGTTAATGCATTTTTTCTTGATCCAAGAAATTATTTAACAGAAAAAAATATCTTTGTTTTTGAAAAGTTAAATTATGATAAAGATTATAAAAATTATAATGTTATTTTAAAAAACATGTTTGGAAGTAGTTACTTAGCAAATGATGAATATATTAATTATTATTTAAAAGCAGGAACTTATGGAGCTAGTCCAATTCACTTAGCCGCTAGGACTATTCAAGAAGGTGGAAGTAACAGTAGTTATGCTGCGATAACAGGAACAGCCACTTCAACTGGTGGTCTAAAATATAGATCAAATAACTTAGATGGCTTTTATAATTTTTATAATATTGGTGCTTATCAAGATAATTATACAAGTAGTGCTGTAACACGTGGTATTGCTGTTGCAGCAGGACTTGTTGATAGTTATGAGGGAACACCATGGGATACAAGAGAAAAAGCTATTGTTTATGGTGGTAAATTTATTGCTACAGCATATATAAATAATAATCAAAATACATTATATTATCAAAAATTCAATACAAGTGATAAAGCCCACTTCCCTTCTTATACACATCAATACATGGCTAATATAATTGCTCCAGCTAGCGAAGCATTAAATTCTTATAATACATATATTGATAAACTAAAACTAACAAATGAAGAGTTTACCTTTATAATACCTGTATATAAAGATATGCCTAAAGAATTTACAACTCACCCTATCATTGGAGATAACGATAATAATTTAACATCAATCTCTATAAATGGTGAAAAAATCCAAAACTTTGATAGTGATGTTGTTGAATACGAAGTTTATATTAATTCAAATTTAGATAAAGTTACTGTTACTGCAGCAGCAAAATCTTCTAAAGCTACAATAAGTGGAACTGGTGAAGTAACACTTGCTAAAGAAGAAAAAGAAAAAGTAATTGAAATTATAGTTACAAGTGAAACAGGAAGTAAAAAAACATATAAAGTTAAACTAATAAGAAAAGATAATGAAACAAGCGATGATTTACCTATTGAAGATATCTTAAAAGATGTTGATGTTAAAATTAATGATTTATATTTAAGTGGAATTGGGGAAAATAAAAATGTTTCATATCTTATTAATCTTATAAAACAAGCTAATACTGATGTTAGTATAACTATTACAAATAAAGATAACACTCCAAATAATAGTATTTTAAAAACAGGAGATAAGTTAATTATTAAAAATAATTCATATGAAAAAACTTATACTATTGTTATTAAAGGAGATACAAATGGTGATGGTAAAGTAACTGCAGTTGACTTACTTAGAATTCAAAAACATATATTAAAATATACTACATTAAAAGACGAATATTATGAAGCATGTGATACAAACTATGATAACAGTGTTAGTCCTGTTGATATGCTTAGAATTCAAAAACATATATTAAAATATATTACATTAAAATAAAGGAGGAAAATTATGAAGAAAAAAATTATATATTTATTTTTAGGGTTATTTATAATGCCTATTTTAAATGTCAAAGCAGCAAGTGGCTATTATGACATATATACATCAAATAAAAAACCTAGTCCAGGTAGTACATTTACAGTAACAGTTAAATGTGTAAGTAAAACAAGTGAAAAAATAGGTTTATGTGAGTATACACTTGATTATGATTCATCAAAGATAAAATTAATAAGTGAACACGATACTGCATCTTGCCATGATGGATATTGTGCTTATAATGCTTTTAGTACACTAAGTGCTAAAACATTTACATTTAAAGCTATCGCAACAGGATACTCAAGAATATCTGTTAAATCTTATTCAATATTATCAATAGATACAGAAAAGCCTATTACAACTACTGTTGATCCTACTGCTGTTACAATTAAAAATCCTGAACCTACAAAACCTGTTACTTATTCAACAAATAATAATTTAAAAAGTCTAACTATTACAGGTTATAATTTAGAACAAACATTTAATAAAGATACTTTGACTTACACTGTTAAAGTCCCCTCTTCAGTTGAAGAAATTACTATTAATGCTACAAAAGAAGACTCAACTGCTAATATTGTTGGAACTGGCAAATTTAAAGTTAGCGAGGGAGAAAATAAATTTGATATAATTGTTACAAGTCAAAAAGGAACTAAAAAAACTTATACAATTAAAGTAACTGTTTTAGATGAAAATCCTATTGAAGTTAAAATAAATGATAATACTTATACTATCATAAAAAGAAAATCAAGTTTAAAAATCCCAGAATCAGGATTATTTACTAATAAAGAAATAACTATTAATGATACTAAAATACCTGCATTATATAATGAAACTACTAATTATACTTTAATTGGTTTAAAAGATAATGATGGAAATACTAATTTATATATTTATAACGAAGAAGATAATACTTATACTTTATATCAAGAAATAATATTTAATAAAGTAAAAGTAAATATTATTGATAAAAAAGTAGATAATTTAAAAAGTGAAATAAAAGAAATAAATAATAACGAAATAACAGTTTATAAATTGACTAATAATTATTATTTATTCTATGCTACAAATATTGAGTCGTCTGCTACTAATCTATATATGTATGAAGAAAACGAAGGGACAATTCAAATATTTAATAAAGATTTAATTAAATTATATGAAGAAAAATTAGAAGAAACTAAATATTTAGTTTACATTATGTCAGGATTATCTGTTTTATTTGGAATATTAATAATAGTTGTTGCAGCTTCCAAAAATAAAAAACATAAGAAAAAAGATAAAGAAAAAACTATTTTAAATGATGATATAAAATCTAATAAAAAGAAAAAAGATAATAATCTTGAATGGACTAAAGAAGTTAAAAAAGTAAATAAAAAACTAGTATTAGAAAAAGAAGATAAAACAAAAAGTATTAAAGAAGTAGAAAAAGATTTAAAAAAAGAAATCGATAAAGCAAAAAAAGAACTAGATAAGGAATAAACCTATCTAGTTTTTATATCTTTATTTATTTTCTTTTTGATTTGTTTTATCTTTTTCTTCATCAAAATTTAATTCTTCTTCTTTTTCATTTCTATTCATAAAATAAACTATTAATGTTCCTAAAAGTACAATTAATGCTATTTTAAGAATGCTTGGTAATAAATTTTCTTCATTTTCCTTATTATCTTCTATATTCTTATTATCATCTTGTTTATTATCATCTGCTGGAGTTTTAGAAGAATTATTACTTGAATTATTACTATCATCATTTATACTATTATCTACATAAATAACTTTTGCTTCTTCTTCTTTTGGTAATTCAACATTAACTACTTTTTTAGGTATTACATTTGATATTTCTTTTATATTAATCTTTTCTTTATTACTTAAATAAGAAATAACATCAACCATACTAAATATACTATCTTCTTCCATATCTTTAGTATCTTCATAACAAAGAGTAATTAATCTTTCATCATTTATAAAATCTTCTAATCCTATTATTCTAGTAGGATTAGTAATATCATTAACTTTTAATTTATCATTTAAATATGTAATACTATCAAAATCTAAATTATTAGATATATTTATATCAAATAATATACCAGTTACTACATTATCTGTTTTTAAAGTAATTGTATAATATATTTTATTATCTTCTTTTGTTGTTGTAATAACATAATTTGCAGTAGTAGTAACATCAACTTCCGAACCATTAACTTTATTATTTGCTATCATTAAATCTTCAAAATCAACTTCTAAATCACCATTAAAATCTAATTTAAATAAATCAACTTCATCTAATTCATCATTTTTTAATAATTTATCTCTAAATAAATTTATATCACTATTATCAAGAATAAAATCATTATTTAAATCCCCTCTTATAATAATTTCATAAGTACGGATTAACACATTATTTTTATCATATATTGATATTTCAAATTTACCATCATCATCTATTTCATATAAATTTCTATATATTATATTTTGCTCTAAAACTTCTTTTGTTATTTCAATTAATGTATCTATAATAAAATATTTTCCTTTTATTTCAAATGTTATATCTTCATTTTCAATATTCATATCATAAAAACTTAATTTAATTGTATATATTCTTTCTTTTATTTCTTTATTAATATAAGTTAAAGGTAATAATTCATATAATTTATCAATATTATCTTCTTCAGTTAAATCATTATTATCTATCATTTCTTCAAGATATTTAATAGCTAATTCTTTATTTAATTCATTTCTTTTTTCATTTATATTAGAAAGCAATGTATTAATAGTAGCTGTATCACTAGGTCTTCTTTCTAAATATGCTTCAATTTTAGCATTAAGTAAAGCTAAATTATTTTCATTATCTACAACATCTTTTAAAACTGAAATATTATTTAAATTATAATAATTAGATTTATCTATAGTTGTATCAACTAAATTATACTTATTATTTAAATCATTTAATAATACATCTAAGCCTAATGCTATATAATCTTTATTATTTGATTTAAATGTGTTATAAATGCGATTAGCATCATTTTTAATATCATCTATTTTACTATCTAATTGTTTATAATTATCAATAGTAAATACAATACTTTCTAAATAACTTATTTTTTCTTTAAGTAATGTTATTACATCTTCATTATCTACTTCCATATTAGGATTATTACCTAATAGTAATTCATTATCTTTATATGTTTTACTATCATTTATTAAATTATTAATATACAATATTGTATTTTCTTTTTTTGTTTTTAAATTATTATACACTGTTTCATATTCTGCTATTTTATCATTATAAAAACTATTATATGCTACGATATTATCATTTAATGTTTTAAAATAATTATTAATTAAAACATTAGATATTTCATCTTTAGTTAATAATGTATACTCTACTTCATCTTTAGTATATTTAATATCTTCTAAAATATTAACATCAAGTAAAATATCACTTGAAAAATTAAGATTATATTCTTCTAATTTTTCATTAAAATAAGTTTCAATAAGACTTTTTAAAGATACTTTATTATCTAATAATAATTCATTCTCATTTAAAGTATTATTATCATTTTCGACATTTTTTTCTATTAAGTCAATAGCAAATTTAAATGTTTCATCATCTATATATTTTGTTTCATTTTTACTTACTTCTAATTTTGTTTTTAAATTATTATATGTAGTTTTAGTATTAGTTATATAATTATAAACATCACCACTTGTTAAAGCATTAACACATAAAGGAGATAGAAAACTACTTATCATTGAAATAAGCATCAAAATAGTTATAATTTTTTTTGTTTTTTTCATACACAAATCCTCTTTTCTATTGTTTATACATTAATTATATAAATAAAGTATAAATATAGCAACTTTGTTTACACTTTTTTACAAAAAAACTTCAAAAACATTTAGTCTTTAAAGTTAATTTATATTTTATAACCCAAGTGTATATGGTGAACGGAAAGTTCCATCTCCACCAGTTATTTTAACATCTGGAATTAAATATAGAGTAGGAAATATTGCAAGTTCTTGCGATGAAGAGTAATTATCTGAACCATTATAATGAGTAATATAAGTTCCTTTCATATGAAATACTCCTGCGTTAGAATTAGTTGATTGTGGCAATAACCAACTATTTGTATTATTACTTAGCCAATTATTACCGGCACATGATTGAGAATTAAATAATGTCTTAACACATTCTTCACTTGAAGCATACCCATAATCACTTGCATACATTACTGCAATTTTACCAACCCAACTATTTGGATTCGTTCCATAATAATAGTCACTACCACTTATTTTTCTTTCATATTGATACATCACATCTTTCATTATATCTGCCGTTGTATATCCTCCAAGATAATATTTTACATTATCTATCATATCACGACTACTATTTAATAATGTGTTTTGATAACCACCAATTGTTATTCCCTCATTTAAATAGCTTTTTAACCTAGCGATAGTCCAATTATTTGTTCTATCCGTTGTAAAAATTGAACTCCATACTTGATTTCCTATACTTTCATTTCTTATTATTTTTATTCTATTTTCTATCTTTCCTGTTCCATCATCTGTGGGGAATACTCCTATTATTCTCCATGTTTCATTATTAAATGTTACATAATTTTTGGGATTTGCTCCACGATATCTATATTCTGTTATGTCTTTATCATTTCCTATTTGAAGTGTATTATCAGCAGGATGTGTTATAGTATATAATCCACTATCATTTTGATTATTAGTTAATGCAATAAGTGTATCTGTTCCTTTTATTACACTAGATTTTTCTTCTATTGTAATTGGACTATCTACTCCTACTACTTTTACTTTAAATTTATATGTTTCTTCATTTGTTTGTTTTGTTGTAGTTGTTTCATTTTTTATTGGTAATATATAACTTTCATCTATCCATGCTGTTAAGGTATAATGATGTGTTTTATTACTTGTTGTTAAAATATCTTGATATATTGCATAATTATCTATTAATCCTTCAACATATTTATTTTTAAAACTTTCTATTGTTTGTCCTTTATTTGTTTCAAAATTATTTACTACTTTTCCTTCTTTTTCTAAGTATATTTTTACTTTATCACTTTTTAATGTTGCTCCTTCTTCAATATTTGTTATTGCTAAAGCATAATTTATTTGTTTTGTTCCACTTGTTTCCATACTTACACTAAATTCCATACTTGATTTATCTTCTTTTGTTGCTATTGCATAAGTATCTGTTTTTGGATATGTATGTTTTAAATCTATAAAACTATTTTGACTATAACTCATACTTATTGTTCCTGTTGATATTACATTTTCTTTTGTTCCTGCTGCACTAAACTTATATGCTGCATAACTTACTCCGATTACCATTACAAATAGTAATACAAAACTTATCCCCATGATTATATTTTGTTTTTTCATATGTTTTTTTACTTCCTTTCTATTTTTAACTTTATAAACTTATTATACAATATGCCATCCCCTATAAGTCAATGGGTTTAATACTTTTTAACTAATATTACATCATAAATGTAAAAAATATTGTTACCAGTTTTGTTACAAATAAAAAAAGATACTACATAGCATCTTTTCTTGAAAAGTTTAATCTTCCTTTATTATCTGTACCAATATATTTAACTACTATTTCATCGCCTTCTTTAACAACATCTTCAACTTTATTTACACGATCTTTAGCTAGTTTAGAAATGTGAACAAATCCTTCACAACCACTCCAAACTTCAACAAAACATCCTGCTTCAATTATTTTAACTACTTTAGCAGTATATATTTTACCTTCTTCTACTTCACGAGTTATATCTTCAATCATTTTCATTGCTTTATTTAAAACTTCAATATCTTGATGATATAAAAGAATTCTTCCTTCATCATCAATATCAATTTTAACTGCATTTTTATCATTAACACTAACAACATTACTTGCATCTTGTATAATTTTTGTTATTACTTCTCCACCACGACCAATAACTGCTTTGATTTGATCTTCACGAATTTTCATTTGTTTAATCTTTGGTGCATATTTAGATAATTCTTTTCTTGGCTCTGTAATAGCAGTTTGCATATTTTCTAATACTTCAAGTCTAGCTACTTTAGCTTGTTCTAATGCTTCTTTTAAAATTTCCTTTGTTATTCCTTTAATTTTTATATCCATTTGTAAAGCACAAATACCATTTTTAGTTCCTGCAACTTTAAAGTCCATATCTCCATAATGGTCTTCAGCACCTTGAATATCTGTTAAAATTGTATAATTTCCATTTTCATTAGTTATAAGTCCCATAGCTATACCTGCAACCATATCTTTAATTGGTACTCCTGCTGCCATTAAACTCATACATCCAGCACAAATACTAGCTTGTGAACTTGAACCATTACTTTCTAATACTTCACTTACAACACGAATAGTATATGGAAATTCTTCTTCACTTGGAATAACTTGTGCTAAGGCTTTTTCTCCTAAAGCACCATGCCCTATTTCTCTTCTTCCTGGTGTTCCATATCTTCCTGTTTCTCCTACTGCAAATTGAGGGAAATTATAATGATGCATAAATCTTTTACCTTCTTCATCACTTAAACCATCAAGTATTTGATATTCATTAATAGATCCTAAAGTTGTAACACTTAATACTTGTGTTTGTCCACGAGTAAATAAAGCTGATCCATGTGTTCTTGGTAAAATATCTACTTGTGAATTAAGTGGTCTAATTTCTGTTGTTTTTCTTCCATCTGGTCTTATTTTATCATCAGTAATTAATCTTCTTATTTCTTCATATTCTATATGTTCTAATACTTCATTAACTTGCTTAATTACCTCATCTAATTCTTTTTCACTTAAATTATTATATAATTCTTTAAATGTATTTCTAGTTTCTTCTTTTAATTCATCTATTTTTTCTTGTCTAGCAAGTTTTTCTTCTATTTTAATAGCATTAACCATTCTTACTGTAATTATATCTCTTACTCTACTGTTAATTTCAGAATCAATTTTAATAAGTGGATAATCTTTCTTTTCTTTACCTACTTCTTTTTCAATTTCTTCTTCAAATAAAATTAATTCTTTGACTGCTTCATGTCCAAACATTAATGCTTCAAGCATATCTTCTTCACTAACTTGTTTAGCACTAGATTCAACCATGTTAATTGCATCTTTTGTTCCTGCAACTGTTAAATAAATATCACTTTGTTCTTGTTCTTCTGGTGTTGGGTTTATAACAAATTTACCATTAATTCTTCCTACAACTACTCCTGCAACTGGTCCTTCAAAAGGTAAATCACTAATTGTTAAAGCAAGACTTGATCCAAAAAGTGCAGTAAGTTCTGGTGAATAAGCAGTATCAACAGATAATACTGTATTTATTATTTGTACTTCGTTTTTAAATCCTTCTTTAAATAAAGGTCTAATTGGTCTATCAATTAATCTTGCTGCAAGTGTTGCTGCTTCAGTTGGACGACCTTCTCTTTTTATAAATCCTCCAGGTATTTTACCTACTGAATATAATTTTTCTTGATATAAAACCATAAGTGGGAAGAAATCTCCAGTTGTTGGTTCTTTACCATTAACTACCGCTGTTAAAACAACAGTATCACCATATTTAACTAAACATGCACTATTTGCTTGTTTTGCTAATTCTCCAATTTCTACTACTATTTTTTTTCCATAAAATTCTTTTTCAAATGTTCTTTTCATATTTCCTCCATTTTTACTAAAAATAAAGACACTAAAAAATAGTGCCTACATTATTTTCTTAATCCTAATTTTTCAATAGTTTCACGATATTTATTAACATCATTATTTTTTAAATAGTTAAGTAAATTTTTTCTTTTACCAACTTTTTTTAATAATCCACGTTTTGAATGATAATCGTGTTTATGTTCTTTTAAATGTTCTGTTAAATTATTAATTTCTTCAGTAAGAATAGCTACTTGAACTTCAGTTGAACCTGTATCTTTAGCATCTCTTGCATATTTTTTAATAATTTCTTGTTTCTTTTCATTACTTAAAGCCATATTATTACCTCCTTATAAAATTTCACCAATTTCTTAGTTATCAAGGTTTTTTAGAAACCAAGAAATGGAACATCATTAATATACTATATAATTTATAATATTGCAACTATTTTTTATCTTTTTTTAAAATTTATGTTTACAATATGGACAAACTTCTAAAGAACTAAGTATTTTATGACCACATATATTACAAGTCTTAACTCCTTCTTCTTTTATTTGTTCTTTTATAGCATTTACTTCTTCAAGTAAATTATCTTGCTTTTCTTTTATTTCTTTAAGTTCTTCTTGATTAGTTAAATCATTAACATTATCTGGAATTATACTAATAGGTTTAGTTACATCAAGTAATTTACTTTTTTTATCTTCAATTTCTTTTAATTGTTGTTCTATTTTATCTAAATCCACTTCTTCTTGATTTTTATTTTTTATAATATTTGTTTTTACTTTTACATCTTTTTCTTTTGGTTGTTTAGGATTATCTTTATTTTCTTTTATTTTAATAATTACAACATAAACAATTAATCCTACGATAGATAAAATAAGAATTGTACCTATTATATATAAAAATATTTTATTTTCTTTTTCAATAACTATTTGATATTCTCTAGTTGAACCATCTTTACTTGTTGTATTAATTTTTATAATACTTCCATCTTTTAAATCATTATTTCCTGTTATTTTATATGAAGAAGTTGGATCTTCTAAAATAACTTCAATATTAAGTGTTTTTTCTTTTTCTATTTTTAAACTATAAACTTGTTTATCTTTACTAAAATTAATATCATACCCTTTAATATTTAATTCACTAATATCAGGATTATTTCCAAGAGTTTCTCCCTCTTTTAATCTTGTTACAACTAATTTATACTCTTTTACGTCACCTTTTTCACTAGTTACTTTTAAAGTAATAATATTTTCATTTTCTTTTAATTTATTAACATCTCCAAGTACTTCCACTTTAGCATGTTCTTCTTCTGTTTCATATTTTATATTTAATTTAGTAACATCATATAATACTTTCATTTGATATTCTAAAACATCACTTTTAAATTCTTTATTTAATTTACCTTCTTCTATTTCAAGACTTTTTAAATTATTATTTGTACTTCTTGTATCTTGTCTATTAACAGTTATTACATAATCTTTACTATTTCCATTTTCTGCTACAACAGTTATAGTAAATTTATTTTCACCAAATTTTAAAGCATAATCTTTAACTACTCCCGTTACTTTTTGTGTTTCATTATTTTTTACGGCATTAATTGTTATTTTATCAATATCTTTAGTTACATCAACATTATAACTTCTAGTAGAAGCAACATAACTTGGATTTAATTTTCCACTTGAAATAACAATATTTTTTAATGTTGTATCACTATCACAAGTCCTGTTAATAACAAGTTTATATGTTGTTTTTGTTTTATCTTCACTAGTAGCAGTTATATCAATATTATTAACACCACATATTAAATTTTTAGTTCCTATTCCTGTTACAGATACAGTACTAGATTTTTCAACAGAAATATTAATACTACTTTTCTTCGTAATATTAATTGTATAATTAGTTGTATTAGGGGCAAAAGTAACACCATAAGTATCAATATTTTTATCATCTAACTTTATATTAGTAAGAAAGCTATTATTATCAAGTACTTTAACAGTTGTACTAACTTCACTTATAGTTACTTCATTATTCTCATCATCCATTGCTTTTATATCTTTAAGTGTTATTTTTCCAGTTCCAGCTTTTTGTAATGCTAAAACTTGTACTTTTTTTTCAAAAACATCAGATATAGAACTATTTTCTTGAAAAGCATTTGAAGTAGAAGAAAAATAAGTTCCATCCCCAGTTAAAGATGCTTCGAATGATTTTATCGTACCAGTAGTTACCGTAAGTTTTACAGTACAATCTACATTACTATTTTGTTTAACTTTCCCTTCACAAGTTAATGTTGCTTGTGCTTCTGCTAATGCCTTAATATTAAATGGAATAAATAAAAATAATCCAATTAATAAATATAATATTTTTTTCATACATATCCTCCATACCAAACCCTACTTTATACCTAAATTATAACAAAATATCTTATATTTGTAAATAAAATAACTATCTATTTACATTTTAACTAAAATAACATCTACTCCTATTTTTTCTATCTTATCCCATGTTATTTCTGTTTCAATATCTTTGGAAGAAAACCTAAAGATAGTTTTTTGTTGTTCTACGATTAAAGATAATAAATTACCATTTTCATCTATTTTAACATCTATAATATTTCCTATTTTATTACCATTTAAATCTATTATGTCTTTATGTTGCATCTCTGATAATCTCATAATACCACCTATTTAATTTTATTGTAAAAAAAACAATTCTTTACAATTGTTTTCTAATTCTTTTTAAAGCACCTTTTTCTAGTCTTGATATTTGAGCTTGACTTATTCCAATTTCACTTGCAATCTCCATTTGCGTTTTACCTACAAAAAACCTATTTTCTAAGATAAATTGTTCTTTTTTACTAAGCTTATTAATAGCTTTTTCTAAAGCTACTTTCATATCAACATCACAATTTGATTTTTTATCTTCTACTTGATCGAATAAATATATTGTATCTCCTCCATCATTATATATAGGCTCAAATAAACTAACCGGAGAAATAAGAGATTCTAACGCTACAACAATATCATATTCTTCAATTCCAAGTATTTTAGCAAGTTCACTATTTGTAGGTTCTACACCATTTTCCATAGTTAATCTTTCTTTTTCTTTTAAGACTTTATAAGCAGTATCTTTTATACTTCTACTAATTCTAACAGGATTATTATCTCTTAAATATCTTTTAACTTCTCCAAGTATCATAGGAACAGCATATGTTGATAATTGTACTCCTAAATCTATATCAAAATTATCTATTGCTTTAACAAGACCAACACATCCAATTTGAAATAAATCATCCATATTTTCACCCTTAGAATTAAATCTTTTTAAAATACTTAAAACAAGTTTTAAATTTCCTTTTATTAACTCTTCCCTAGCAAACTTATCCCCATCTTTCATTTTTAAAAACAACTTTTTTGTTTCTTCACTTGTAAGTACTTTTAATTCACTTGTATTTACCCCTGTTAATTCAACTTTATATTTAGCCATAAAAATATCCTTTCATATCTATAATGATATAAAAAGATATTATCTATTCATTAATATTAATAATATTTTTT
>ULXZ01079931.1_pt1 | contig 18050 bp, 10 predicted proteins | sample 1961701 | NCBI WGS metagenome assembly ULXZ01 (sample SAMEA4835850, study PRJEB28245) | human gut metagenome | biome: gut microbiome; material: fecal sample | place: Denmark | collected 2008 | reverse complement strand
CCGCCATCAGGACTGTGACAACGTGACGATCCATGTGGGCAACTTTTCGGACATCGAGCCGGATCTGCCGACGGATTATGATTTTGTCTGTCTGATCGGCGTGTTCGAATACGGGCAGAGCTATATCGGCGGAAAAACCCCCTTTCACGATTTCTACCGGATTATCAAAAAACATGTGAAATCCGATGGACATATCGTGATTGCGATAGAGAATAAGCTTGGTTTAAAATATTGGGCGGGGTGCCGGGAAGACCACGTCGGCACGTTTTTTTCAGGCCTGGAGGATTACCCCCAGGGCGGTGCGGCTCGCACCTTTTCCCGGAGCGGTCTGGAAAAAATCCTGAAAGAATGCGGTGAGACGGAATATCATTTCTACTACCCTTATCCGGATTATAAATTTATGACGACGCTGTACTCCGACCGGTATCTGCCGAAAGTCGGAGAACTATCTAATAACCTACGAAATTTCGACCGCGACCGGATGCTGCTGTTCGATGAAAAAAAGGTGTTCGACATGCTCATCCGCGAGGGACTGTTTGGACAGTACAGCAATTCGTTCCTCGTGATGACAGGGCCCATGACGGATATTGTATACAGCCGTTTTTCCAACGACAGGGCGGAGCATCTGAGCATCCGCACGGATATTCTGGAAAAGGACGGAAAACACACTGTCCGGAAATATCCGGCAGCCTCAGCTGCTGCGGCACATATTGAAGCCCTGGCAGAAAATGAATGCGTCTTCACAGAACGGTTTAAAGGCAGCACCCTCTCAGTCAACCGTCTGGAGCTGAAACGGAATCCGGATGGATTGCCCTTTGCGGAAATCGAATATCTCGAAAATAGCCGGACATTGGAAGAGTTGCTGGATGAGTGTTTACAGAACAATGACGAAGCCGGTTTTGATAAGCTGTTTGACCGTTACTGCAAAATCGCAGCGTGGAAAGCGGAGGGGACGAAGCAGGATTATGACCTGACCTTCCCGAATATCTGCGTACAGGGTGATATCTGGACGATGATCGATTACGAGTGGACGACAGACAAGCTGACGCCGCAGCAGATCATCAGCCGGGCATTGAACTGCTATGGTCAGGAGGATCCGGTTCGGATGGAGCATCCGATTGTGAAAAAGCATCTGGAAGCCCTCGGCATCGGCAAAGAGCAGATGCGGGAGCTTTCGGAAAAAGAGCTGGCGTTCCAGCACTTTGTCCTGCAGGAAAAGGACGGGCGGAGCCGGACGGCTCTTGGGCAGCTTCGGCATCTGATCGGCAACCGTGCTGTGCCGTATCAGGAATTTTTCGCCCGGGCGGACCGCAAAAAGGTGCAGGTATTTGAAGACTTCGGCGCAGGATATACACCGGAGCATTCTTATTATCAATATGATGCATATGAGGCGGACGATCTGATCAACGCCAGGATCATCTGCAAAGCAGGTACAAAAGCGATTCGCTTAGATCCTGCGGAGCTGCCGTGTCTGGTACAGATTCATGGAATCGAATGGCGCGGAAAAGCGCTGACGCGGGCACAGCTGGATCAGTGCCTGTCGACGAACGGACAGGTGCTTGCAGATACCCCGTCCCATGTTCCGACGGTACTGTTTGAAACAGGAGATCCGAACATCAGCGTTCGGCTGGATTGTCTGGACAACGAGGCGACGGATGGCGAAGCGCTGATCATCCGGGCACAGATCGCATGGCTGTCGGCGGAAATGCTGCAGGATATTCAGGCGCGCCTGGCGGCAGCGGCAAGGAGGAAAGGTTTTTGGTTTCAAAGATAAAAGAAGCAATTCAGGATAATCTGGTAAAGAGAAGATACCGATGGTATCAGGAGCAGATTCAGAAACAGACGCTCACCTATGACGAGTGGATTCGGGAAAAGGAAGCCCAGGAGGACGAGACACTGCGCGCAGAGCACAGGGTAGAGCACGCGGAGGTGATCTCCTACGACGAGTGCCGTGCGGATTTTGATGTGCATCGGTATGCCCACGGCGCGACGCCGGCGGACGTCCTGATTTTCCACGCGCCGGACGCAAGCCCGGACACGAGAGGCATTTCACATGTGCTCAGCTGGTTTGAAGCCCATCCCGAAACGGTGATCGCCTACGCGGACGAGGATGAAATCGACGAAGCCGGTAAGCGTAAAAATCCCTGGCTGAAGCCGGACTGGTCGCCGGATACGCTGATGTCCTGCTTTTATTTCGGCGGATTCTTTGCGGTGCGCAGACAGGCGATGGAGAACTGTCCGTGGCTGGCAGATGAGAACCCACTGCGCAACCTTTATGACCTGGTACTGCGCCTGACGGAAATCGAGAATGGAACTGCGCATATCGACAGCGTGCTGTTTCATCATGAAAAAATCGAAGTCTGGGGTATGGAAGAGACGTATGATGATCTGAAAAAGGCGGCATATGTAAGAAGAGGCTGGCCTCTTACGCCCTCCGGGAAGGTTTCGCTCATCATCCCGACCAAGGATCATCCCCATATTTTATCGAATTGCATTCATTCTGTCCTGGAAAGTGGAAACTACCGGGATTTTGAGATCATCGTTGTGGATAACGGAAGCAATGAACAAAACCGTGCAAGAATTGAACGGATGCGCGACATGTTGAAGGAGGATTTCCGGTTCGTTTATCACTATGAACCGATGGAGTTCAATTTTTCCAAAATGTGCAACCTTGGCGTGTCCCTGGCGACCGGCGATTACATCCTGTTATTGAATGACGATATCGAAATTACGCAGGACAACTGGCTGGAAAAGCTGATGGAAAAGGCGGTTCTGCCGCACGTCGGCGCGGTGGGCGCAAAGCTGATCTATCCGGGCACGGAGATCATTCAGCACGCGGGCATCACCAACATTCATCTGGGGCCTGCACACAAGCTGCAGTTCCGCTCCGATGCGCTGGAATTTTATTTCGGGCGCAACCGCATGGCGATGGATGTCCTGGGTGTAACCGGAGCCTGCCTGCTGGTGAAAAAAAGCATTTACGATCAGGCGCAAGGACTGTCCGAGAATCTGCGTGTCGCGTTCAACGACGTGGAATTCTGCTATCATGTATATGAAATGGGCTATTACAACGTGGTACGCAACGACGTGACGCTGACGCATCATGAATCCTTAAGCCGCGGTGCGGACGACAGCACGGAAAAGCTGCGCCGCCTGCATCAGGAACTGAATTTGCTCTATGAACTGCACCCGTCCCTATACGGAACCGACCCGTTCTATCACAGATATCTGGTAAAGGATGTGCTGGATGCGGAATTTTATACGGGCTGCCGTTATGATTTTGACAAAAGAGTGGAAAAAGTTTCCCCTGAGAAGATCGAGGGTGTTCTGGAACCACAGTGGCATAACGAGGTGCTGCGCATCGGTGTGGAGTTCGCCGGGGACATGGGGCGCTGGCAAAGGGGCACTGCAGGAGCAGGAACAGGCGACTGGATGATCCAGGGCTGGACATGGGCACTGCAGGTTGACAACTGTCGGTACGATTTTTCCCTGTTGTTAAAGAAGGTGGAGACCGGCTATATTGCGCCCGGCTCCAGTACGGAAGCACTTCCCGAGGATCGGGGCGAGGTCTGGAAGATTCCCTGTACGAGGCAGTTCCGCCCGGATATCGACGAAAATCTGCACGGAATTGTCCATACCGAGCTGCCGGGCGTGTGCGTGACCTTCGATCGGGACAGCCTGCCGGAGGGAGATTACCTGATCGGCTTTTTGTGGGAAGATACCTGCTCGCGGCAGAAGCTTTACCGCTTCAGTCCGGAAATGCTTACAGTGAGGAAATAATAAAATCATGGAAGAAAAAAAGGACTATCAGGACGCTTACGAGAAAGAACATTATAAAGCCGTTTATCTGGCAAACCGGGTCGCTGAGCTGGAGGATCAGGTGGACGATCTGCAGTTCAAATTGAACCGCATCAAAAACAATCCGATCTGGAAAGCGTCCGGCCCTGCCAGAAAGTGCATGCATTTTGTGATCCGCCAGAAGGACCGTTTGAAAAATTGCGGCAGCCTGTCGGGCGTGATTGCAAAGGTACGCTATAAATCCTGGGAAAAGAAGGCGATGACCCATTACGGCACCCAGAGCTTCCCGTCCGCAGAGGAAAGACAGAAGCAGGAGGCGGCTGTCTTTGAACGGATGCCAAAGATCAGTATTCTTGTTCCGTTGTGGAACACGCCGGAAAGCTTTTTAACCGAGATGATCGGCTCCGTCCAGTGGCAGACCTACAAAAACTGGGAGCTGTGTCTGGCGGACGGTTCGGACGATGCGCACGCCTATGTCGGCGAATACTGCAAAAGGCTGGCGGCGCAGGATTCGAGAATCGTTTATCAGAAGCTTGCCAAAAACGAGGGCATTTCGGGCAACACGAACGAATGCTATAAGCTTGCATCCGGTGAGTTTATCGGGCTGTTTGACCACGACGATATTCTGCATCCCTGCGCACTTTACGAGTATGTAAAGGCGATCAACGAAAAGGATGCGGACTTTATTTACTGTGATGAAGCGACGTTTAAGAGCCCGGACATCAACAAGATGATCACGATGCACTTCAAGCCGGATTATGCGATCGACAACCTGCGCGCGAACAACTATATTTGTCATTTCAGCGTATTTTCCAGAGAGCTGTTGGATGGCACGGAGCTGTTTCGGACAAAATTTGACGGCAGCCAGGATCATGACATGATTCTGCGCCTGACGGACAATGCGAAGCATATCGTCCATGTGCCGAAGCTTCTGTATTATTGGCGCTCCCATGCAGGCAGTGTTGCGGGCAATATCGAGGCAAAGCCTTACGTGGTCGAAGCAGCGAGAGGCGCGGTTGCGGATCATTTGCGCAGACACGGCTTCAAAAACTTTACAATTACGAGCACTCGCGCGTTTGAGACGATTTTTAAAATCAGTTATGAAATTATCGGGGAACCGAAGATTTCTATCATTATTCCGAACAAGGATCATGTGGAAGACCTGCGCCGCTGTATCAGCTCCATTGTGGAAAAATCTACCTGGGAAAATTACGAGATCATTGTCGTGGAGAACAACAGCGAGACGAAGGAGATTTTTTCCTACTATGACGAGCTGCAGAATAATCCGCAGATCCGCGTGGTGACCTTCGAGGGTAAATTTAATTATTCGAAAATCAACAATTTCGGCGTCTCTCTTGCGACCGGAGACTATGTGCTGTTGTTGAACAATGATACGCAGGTAATTACGATCAACTGGATGGAAGAGCTTCTGATGTATGCGCAGCGCCCGGACGTCGGCGCAGTCGGCGGAAAGCTTTACTATGGGGATAAAACGATCCAGCATGCGGGCGTCGTGATCGGACTTGGCGCGCATCGGACGGCAGGACATGTGCATTACCGCCAGAAGCGGGAAAATTTAGGATACATGGGACGTCTGTGCTATGCGCAGGACATGACGGCAGTAACCGGAGCATGTCTTTTGGTGAAAAAATCGCTCTATGAGCAGGTCGGCGGTCTGGACGAGAGCTTTGAAATTTCATTAAACGATGTGGACTTCTGTTTGAAGCTGCGCAAGGCTGGTTATCTGAACGTCTTTACGCCCTTTGCCGAGCTGTATCATTTCGAATCGATTTCCAGAGGATTAGACGATCAGGGAGAAAAAGCAAAACGGTATAACGAAGAGTCCGAACGCTTCCGCAACAAATGGAAAGCCGAGCTGGAAGCCGGAGATCCTTATTTTAATCCGAATTTTTCGTTAGATAAATCTGACTTTTCTTTACGGGTCTGAAAAAATAGTGTATACTGACTTAAAGAAGATGCACTGCAGCCAAGGGAAGACTGACAGGCAGGGACGTAAGAGACGGCAGGCATCAGAAAAGATGGAGGTAGCAAAAGCGATGAATTACATGGATCAGTACAAATTCTGGCTGGAGGATTCCTACTTTGATGAAGGAACCAAGGAAGAGCTTCGCAAAATTGCAGATAATCAGGCGGAGATTGAAGATCGTTTTTACAAGGATCTGGCGTTTGGTACCGGCGGTCTGCGCGGTGTGATCGGAGCCGGAACCAACCGGATGAATATTTATACTGTCAGAAAAGCAACACAGGGTCTGGCAAACTACATTTTAAAGCAGGGCGGCGCTGAAAAGGGCGTTGCAATTGCATACGACAGCCGTTATTATTCTCCTGAATTTGCAGATGAGGCTGCACTGTGCATGGCTGCAAACGGCATTAAGGCGTATGTATTCGATGAACTCCGTCCGACACCTGAGCTGTCCTTTGCACTGCGTACCTTAGGCTGTATTTCCGGTATCGTTGTAACGGCGAGCCACAATCCTCCGGAATACAACGGCTACAAGGTTTACTGGGAGGACGGTGCACAGGTAACTGCCCCCAAGGATCATGAGATCATCGACGAGGTAGAGCATGTAACCGATTTCCATACGGTAAAAACCATGTCCAAGGACGATGCCATCGAAGCCGGTCTGTATCAGTACATCGGCGAAGAAATCGACGTTGCCTACATGGAGGAGTTAAAGAAACAGATCATTCATCCCGAAATCATCAAAGAAGTAGCGGATGAACTGAAAATCGTGTACACACCGTTCCATGGTACCGGCAACAAGCCCGTCAGAAGAATTCTGGCTGAGCTGGGCTTCAAGCACGTTTATGTTGTTCCCGAACAGGAACGTCCCGATCCTGCATTTACGACGCTGGATTACCCGAACCCTGAAGATCCCAAGGCATTTACCCTGGCATTAAAGCTTGCAAAAAAGGTGGACGCAGACATCGTTCTGGCTACTGACCCGGATGCAGACCGTCTCGGCATTTATGCAAAGGATTCCAAGACCGGCGAGTACATGCCCTTCACCGGCAACATGTCCGGCATGCTGATTGCAGAGTACATCCTGCGCGAGCGCACCGCTACCAACCGGATGCCGGTTGATCCTGTTATGGTATCCACCATCGTTACGACCAACATGGCAGCTGCGATTGCAGCAGATTATAACGTAGAATTAAGAGAAGTCCTGACCGGCTTTAAGTATATCGGCGAGCAGATCAAATGGATGGAGCAGGCTGGGAAAGGCCACTATGTATTCGGTCTGGAAGAGTCCTACGGCTGTCTGGCAGGCACCCATGCAAGAGATAAGGATGCGATTGTTGCAGTAATGTGTCTGTGTGAGACTGCTGCATGGTGCAAGAAGCACGGCATGACCTGCTGGGATCAGATGCTTGCACTGTATGAGAAATATGGCTACTACAAAGAAACCCAGTATGCCATCACCCTGAAGGGAATCGACGGCGCAGCCCAGATCTCCGCAATGATGGATAAGCTTCGCAGCAATCCTCCGAAGAATTTCGGCGACCTGCAGGTTGTAGAGATGCGCGACTACGATAAGGATCAGGTTACAGATATGGCAACCGGCGCGGTTCGCCCGACCGGACTTCCCAAGTCCAACGTTCTGTACTTTGAACTGACCAACAATTCCTGGTGCTGTGCACGTCCTTCCGGAACCGAGCCCAAGATTAAATTCTATATGGGCGTAAAGGGAACCAGTCTGGAAGATGCACAGGCAAAGGTTGACAAGCTGACCGCTGACCTGAAGGCAATTCTGTAAAAGAAAAAGCCGCAGCACCAGCAGCGTATTTTGCAGCAAAAATGCAGCATGCGCTCTGGCGCAGGGGTTATATCACGAATCAAAAGGACACGGCGCGTGCCCGGTGTCGGAGTTTTCCGGCGCTTGGGCACGCGCAGGCGTCTGTAGCAGGAAAAGGAGTTCGACGGATGTCTGTTTTTTCCCTATCCAATCTGAAAAAAACCTGGTATTATCTGCAGAAAAACGGAATCAGAAATGCCGTGTGGGCGGTGTTGGAGCGGATTGGGCAGGAACAGGAGGTCTATACCTGGCAGGAGCCGGACGAAAAGACGCTTTCGTTTCAGCGGGAGCATTCTGCTTCTTTACGCATCAGTATCGTCGTTCCGGCATACCGGACGAAAAAAGAGCATCTGGAGGCGATGCTTAATAGCGTGTCGAGGCAGTCGTATCCGCACTGGGAGCTGATTGTAGCGGATGCGGGAGGCACGGCAGAGTCTGTACAGGCCTGGGCAAAAAAGAACGGAATCTGCCTGCGGAAAGCGGCAGATGCATCAAATCTTGCAGAATGGATGGATCAGAGCATCATGCTCTGCACCCTTTCCGAAAACAAAGGAATTTCCGCCAATACGAACGCAGGAATTGAACTTGCGGCGGGAGACGCGGTCGGTCTGCTGGATCACGACGATCTGCTGACTGCGAATGCGCTCTGGGAGATGGCGGATTGTCTGGAAAAAGAAAAAAAGCGCGGAAAACAAAAGCTTGTGCTGTTTTCCGATGAAGATAAATGTGACGGAGCGGCGAGCCGCTTCTATGAGCCGAATTTCAAGCCGGATTTTGACGGGGAATTGCTTTTGACCAACAATTATATCTGTCATTTTACGGTGATCGAAACGGCATTTTTGAAAGAATTAAAGCTGCGCAGCGGATTTGACGGGGCGCAGGATTACGATCTGATGCTGCGGGCGTATGCGGCAGGCGGACAGTTTGTGCATGTGCCGAAGGTGCTGTACCACTGGCGCTGCCATGAAGCGTCTACGGCGTCGAACCCGCAGAGCAAGCGCTACGCTTACGAGGCGGGGCAGCGTGCGCTGGAAGATTATTGTCTTCGAAAAGGCTGGAAGGCGACAGTGAGCGGGCTGAAACATCTTGGCTTTTATCGGGAAGACTATGAAGACAGTGTATTTTGCCAGCGCCCGGAAATCGGGATTTGGGCAAAGCCTCTGCCGGGCGGCAGGGATGTTTTTGGCATCCGGCATCCGAAAGGCTTCCTGGTGAGCGGGCTGTATGAAAACGACGGTTCGATGCGGTATGCAGGGCTTCGGAAAGGATATTCCGGACCGATGCACCGTGCAGCGCTGCAGCAGAGCGCACCGGCAGCAGACCTGCGCAGCATGGAGGTTTGCAGCGCATTAAAGGAGCGTTACGCGCAGACGATAGCGGAATTAAAAGAAGCCTGCCAGGGGCTTCCGACGGCAGCGCAGGAAACAAAGATCCTTCAAAAGAGTATGGAATTTTGTAAAGAAGCGACAGCGGCAGGGTATGGGATTTTATGGGATCCGCAGGCGTAAGCCGCAGATAGAGCGCACCGCGGCAGGCGGCTTTGTTGCTGCGTAGGCAGGCGATCCGCGCTTTGAGGCTCTCCCTCGCGCGGACGGCAAACACAGGAAACATGAGGAGCAAAATCGGTGGATGAAGACGACCGTGGTAATACCGAACTATAACGGAAAACATTTTCTGCAGGACTGTCTGGACAGCCTGCTTCAGAGCACAGTGGAAATCGCCGTGATCGTTGTGGATAACGGGTCGACGGACGGAAGTGTTTCGTGGATACAGGAGCATTTTCCGCAGGTGAAGCTGATCTGTTTTTCGGAAAATAAGGGTTTTTGTACGGCAGTCAATACCGGAATTGAAGCTGCTGCTACACCGTATGTTTTTCTTTTAAATAACGACACAAAAACCGATCGCTTCTGTCTGGAACGTCTGGAAAGGGCAATGGAAGCGGATGAGAAGATTTTTTCAGTCGGGGCGAAGATGCTTTCGATGAAGGAACCGGAGCTTGTCGATACAGCGGGGGATCTGTACTCGGCATTTGGCTGGGCGTATGCGATTGGCAAAGGAAGGCTTTCTTCCAATTACACAGCGCCAAAGCGCGTTTTTTCCAATTGCGCAGGGGCGGCGCTCTACCGCAAGGCACACCTGGAGCAGATCGGAGGGTTTGACGAGCTTCATTTTGCATACCTGGAAGATGTGGATATCGGATACCGGGCGCAGATTTTCGGGCTGAAAAATGTCACAGAGCCGGCTGCAGTCGTCTATCACGCGGGGAGCGGTTCTACCGGTTCGCGGTACAATGCGTTTAAGGTGACGCATTCTTCGAGAAACAATATTTATCTGATCTATAAAAATATGCCGCTGCTGCAGCTGATCCTGAATCTGCCGTTTTTGCTGGCGGGATTTTTGATGAAACAGCTGTTTTTTATGAAAAAAGGATTTGGGGCGACTTACGCAAAAGGAATCCGGGCGGGAATCTGTCTGTCTGCTTCGAAAGCGGGACGCGCGCATAAGGTCCCCTTTGCAGGACGAAATTTGCTGCATTATTGCAGTTTGCAGTTACAGCTGTGGGTCAACCTGTTTCGGCGTGTGTGAGCGGTGACTGTGGGCGTACACAAGTGTTACGGTTTGCCTGCGCGATTCGTAAAAATCCTTGTGCTTTGCTGGAAGGTATTGTATACTACATTTTGAATATGGGGACGAGCCGTAATGATAAAGGATAATCAACGTTATTTGAACCGGCTTCATGTTGTTGTAGATGCCGTGGTTACAGCAGCTTCCTATCTGTTGGCCTGGTGGCTGATGTTCGGGAGCCGCTTTGCAGATAAAGAAATAGGTGTACTGGACATGGGCATATATTTTTCCGCCCTTTATTTTGTTGTGCCCGGTTATCTGATCCTTTATTACTGGAACAAATTGTATACGCCGAAGCGTGTACAACGCCCGGAAAATGAAATACTGAATATTATCAGGGCGAATCTGATCGGAATTGTCCTGTTTCTTGCAGGGTTATACCTTGCCAACTCCATCGACCGCGAGCTGCAGCATTTTTCCCGCGGCATGCTGGCATTATTTGCTATTATCAATACGATTTCGGGAATTCTGGTGCGTGCGCTGATCCGTAGAATCCTGCATCTGATGCGCAAACGCGGTTATAATTTGAAACACATTTTGCTGGTGGGGTATTCTCGTGCGGCGGAAGCCTATATCGACCGGATTATCGCCAATCCCCAGTGGGGCTATATGGTGCGGGGCATTCTGGACGATAATGTGCCGAGAGGCGCGGTTTACAAGGGAGTCAAGGTGCTTGGTTCCATCGATAACCTGCCCTTTATCCTGCCGGAAAACAAACTGGATGAGATCGCTGTGACCCTTGCGCTGCAGGACTACGACCGTCTGGAAGAGATTGTCAATCTCTGTGAAAAATCCGGCGTGCATACGAAGTTTATTCCGGACTATAACAGCCTGATTCCGGGCAAGCCTTATACGGAGGATCTTGGCGGACTGCCGGTTATCAACATCCGTTATGTCCCGCTGAGCAACACATTAAATGCGGTTGCAAAGCGCGCTGTGGATATTTTCGGTTCGCTTTGCGGATTGATAGTGACGTCGCCGCTTCTTTTGATCGTAGCAATTTTGATCCGTGCGACGAGTAAGGGACCGATTATTTTCAGTCAGGAAAGAATCGGACAGCACAATCATGCGTTTAAAATGTACAAATTCCGTACAATGTATGTTCAGGACACCACGGAAGAAAAGAAGGGCTGGACGACGAAAAACGATCCCCGCGTCACAAAGGTGGGGCGGATTCTGCGCAAGACCAGCATTGATGAGCTGCCGCAGCTGTTTAATATCCTGATCGGGGATATGAGTCTGGTAGGTCCCAGACCGGAGCGCCCGCAGTATGTTGAGAAGTTTAAGGAAGAGATTCCGCGCTATATGATCAAGCACCAGGTTCGTCCGGGGCTGACCGGCTGGGCGCAGATCAACGGCTACCGGGGAGATACGTCGATTCGCAAACGAATTGAGTATGATATTTATTATATTGAAAACTGGAGCATGAGCTTTGATTTCAAAATCATGTTTTTAACTATTTTTAGAGGATTTATCAACGAGAACGCGTATTGATTTAGATGCGTGAAAAAAACACAAGGAGAGGAAAACATGTCAACAGGTACAAATAGTTCTAAGAGAGCACCGCAGAGAAGTGGCAGTTCCAGCAGCAGAAAAAAGATGTCTGCAAAGAAGCGTAAGGCAAAACAGAGAAGAAGAATCATCTTCTTTGCAGTGGAAATCGTAGCGTTGATCGTTTTACTGATTGCGATTGTCGGCGTCAATATGGTAACGAAGATTGACAAGATCAAGATCAATGAAGAAGATATTGTGGTAAACCCGCAGGTAGAAAATAATAAGGAAATGAAAGGCTACCGTAATATCGCACTGTTTGGTGTGGATTCCAGAAAGGGCAAGCTCGGCAAGGGCTCCCGTTCCGACACAGTCATGATCGCATCTATCAATCAGGACACCGGAGACGTCAAGCTGGTTTCCGTTTACCGCGATACCTACTTAAATCTCGGAACGGACAGCTACAATAAAGCGAATGCGGCATATGCGCAGGGCGGTCCGGAGCAGGCGATCAACATGCTGAATATGAACTTTGACCTGGATATCACAGAATATGTGACAGTGGGCTTTGATGCGCTGATCGAGACCATAGACGAGCTGGGCGGCATAGACATTGACGTGCACGATAACGAAATCGACCATCTGAACAACTATCAGCGAAGCATGTTCGTAGAAAATGAAAATGATGCGCTGAACGAGAACATCGTAAAGGTTACGCATTCCGGTATGCAGACGCTGAACGGTCTGCAGGCAACCGCATATTGCCGTATCCGCTATGTCGGCGATGACTTCGGCCGTGCAGAACGTCAGCGGAAAGTGCTGATGGCATGTATGGATAAGGCAAAGACCATGAGTCCGACTACTCTGGTATCGATCCTGAACAAGGTGATGGAAAATGTATACACCAACCTGGATGTAACGGAAATGGCTTCCATCCTGTCCGACGTTGCAAACTATCAGATCGTAGCACAGGACGGTGTGCCATTTGAAGATAGTCGCACAACCGGCACAATTGGCAAGAAGGGTTCCTGTGTTATCCCGCTGGATTTGGAAACAAACGTTGTCAAGCTCCATGAGCTGCTGTTCGACGTAACCGAGTACGAACCTTCCGATCAGGTAAAACAGTACAGCCAGAAGGTACAGGCAGACACCAGCCAGTATATGAAAAAGTAAAATATGGATTCTGTAAAAGTAGATGTTATCATTCCGACATTTCACCCGAAGGAACGTTTTCTGGCGCTGATGGAGCAGCTGGAGAAGCAGGTGCTTGCGGTGAACCGGATTGTAATTGTAAATACCGAAAAAAAAGCGTTTGAAGCGCTGATGGATTGCGACACATTTTTAAAAGAGCATCCAAAAGCGATGCTATTCCATATCTCTCAGGATGAGTTCGATCATGGAAAAACACGGAACCTCGCTGTTTCCAATTCGGATGCGGAGGTGTTTGTCTGCATGACGCAGGATGCGCTTCCGGCGGATGAATATCTGACGCAGGAGCTGTGCAAGGCCTTGTTTTCCGATGAAAAAATCGCAGCCGCCTATGCAAGACAACTTCCGGAAGAAAATTGCAGCCGAATGGAACGCTATACGAGGCAGTTCAATTACCCGGAGCAGCCGTCGGTCAAAACAAAGGCGGATCTTTTGAGGCTCGGAATCAAGACATATTTTTGCTCGAACGTCTGCGCCGCCTATAAGCGCGATATTTTTGAACAGCTCGGCGGATTCGTGAATCATACGATTTTTAACGAGGATATGATTTATGCTGCCGGAGTGATTCAGGCGGGCTATGCGATCGCCTATGCAGCGGATGCGAAGGTGATTCATTCCCACAATTATTCCGGCTGGCAGCAGTTTACAAGAAACTTTGACCTCGGTGTATCCCATGTGCAGTACCCGGCTGTGTTTGACGGTGTGCCGCCGGAGGGCGAGGGCATGAAGCTGGTCAAAAAGACCGCCGTTTATCTTGCAAAAACCGCACCGTGGCTTCTGCCGAAGCTGATCTGGCAGAGCGGCATGAAATGGCTGGGCTACCGTTTCGGTAAAAAATACCAGAAGCTTCCGCTTGGGCTGGTTCGCTTCTGCAGTTTGCAGAAAGGCTACTGGAAGCAGGAGAAAGAATAAGACATAAAAAGTCGTTTCCGAAAAACTCCGGAAGCGGCTTTTTTCACAGAATGGACACAACTATTCGGTATACTGTCTGCAGAGCAAGCAGACGCACCGGATACGGCAGCGAATGAGAAAAGAGGTCACAACATGGGTTACGGATACGACCCGGAAGAAACAACCGGACAGGAGCATATGGACGGCGCAGCGCCGGAGAGCGGCGGGCAGGAATACACGGACAGTGCACAGAAAACGGATGCGTCGGATATGTCGGCGTACAGTGGCGTGTCCGATGACACATCGGCATATAGCAGCGGAAGCACGGGTGCGTCGGATAACGCACAGAACGCATCCGACAATACGCAGGACACATTCAACAGCGCATCGGACGCTGACCAGGGCGCGCAGCCCTCGCGCAGCCGCTACGAATATCAAAATTATTACAACGACAGATACCGGGGCGATGATTCAAAACAGAAATATGGCTATCAGCCAGGCGTACAGCAGGCGCCTGCGCCCAAAAAAAGAGATTCTGCGGGCAAATGGATTGCTGTTAGCGCACTTGTCGTCATCTTTGTTTGCGTCTGCATTGGAATCGGCTTGATCGGAGTTTATTCGATCCGATCAGCAAATCAGCTGGATTCCGCGTCGGTCGGCGTTTTGGAGGTAGCTCCGGATGCAGGAGATGATGCAAAAAATCAGGAAGATGACGGAAACCATGCAGCAACAGACAGTCCCGAACGCTCTGAGGCAGGACTGTCCGGAGATTCGTCCCTGACAGAGGATACAACAACGGGAGACGGACAGGTTGCTGCAGCATCGGAAATTGCACAGCAGCAGAGCGCATCTGCAGTTGTAACGGATGTAACGCAGGTTGTAGAAGCGGTAATGCCGGCGTGCGTTTCGATTACGAATAATTTTACACAGACGGTACAGGATTTCTGGGGACAGACTTATTCCCAGGATGAGACGGCAAGCGGTTCCGGGATTATCATTGGAGAAAACGAGCAGGAGCTTTTGATCGTTACCAACAATCATGTAGTGGACAGCACAGAGCAGCTGTATGTTCAGTTTATCGACGGGGAAACCGTAGAAGCGCAGGTAAAGGGTACCGATGCTTCCGCAGACCTTGCAGTCGTTGCAGTAAAACTGGATACCATTGCGAACAGCACAAAACAGGAAATCTGCATTGCAAGGATGGGAGATTCGGACAGCCTGAAAATCGGTGAACCGGCCATTGCGATCGGTAATGCACTGGGCTATGGACAGTCTGTGACGACAGGCGTTATCAGTGCACTGAACCGTAAGATAGAGAGCAGCAATTCCGAAGAAGGAACCTCCCTGATTCAGACGGATGCAGCAATCAACCCCGGTAACTCCGGCGGCGCACTGCTGAATATGCGGGGCGAGGTGATTGGAATTAACTCCAATAAGATCGGCGGCTCGTCAATCGAGGGAATGGGTTACGCGATTCCGATTTCGACGGCAAGACCGATTATTGAAGATCTGATGGAACGCCAGACGCGGACGAAATATTCCGAGGAAGAGCGCGGATATCTTGGAATTTCCTGCATCAATGTGACGAGCGATTTGTCCGAGAACTTCAGTATGCCGCAGGGAATTTTTGTGGCGCAGGTTTATTCCGGAACCGGTGCGGAAGCTGCCGGATTGGTGCGCGGCAACATTGTGGTGGCGTTTGACGGCGTAACCGTTCAGAATCAGGAAGAGCTGACGAAGCAGATGCAGTATTATAAAGCTGGGGAGAGCGTTGAAATTACGATTATGGTAAATTCAGCAAACGGTTATCAGCAGAAAAACGTGACAGTCACGCTTTCTTCCTATGACCAGATCAATGCGGCGAGCAAGGCTGCACAGGAAAGCAAACAGAGATAAGACATAATGAGCGCGGGCTCGTGAGATAAAGAACGGAACCGGGATGGCTGGGCGAGAGCTGCAGTCATCCCGGTTTTGCGAATAGCGCGTGTGAACAGTAGCCATTTCTGTACAGGAGACAGTTGTTTAGAGAAAGTTTACTTGTCTCAGGAACGATCCTGCATTATACTTTTGATAGCAGAAAGCGGAAGATGAGGTAACCGACTATGGATGAAAAAGAATTTGAAGATATTTGTTATATTTGCCGCAGACCGGAAAGCAAGGCGGGAAGAATGTTCCACCTGCCGAATAACATCTGTATCTGCGACGACTGTATGCACAAGACGATGGATGCGGTAAGTCAGTTCGATTATCAGCAGATGATGAATAATCCGATGTTCATGAACATGTTGAATAATCCGTTCAATTCGTATGGAGATCCGACAAAGTCGAATGGAACGTCAGGACAGAATTCTGCAGGCGGCGGAAACGAAAAAAGCGACGCAGAAACAACTGACGCAGAAACAACTGACGCACAGGATGGAAACAACGCATCCGACAACACTGCCGCTGACATTCTGGAGGCATCCGATGCGGACGACGATTCCAAGAATGACTCCGACGAATCCTCGGGCAACAGAAGAGGCTTCCCGAACATCAGCTTCATCAATCTTGCGGATTTCATGAACGACGGGATGCCGCAGAAACAGAAGATCAAGAAAAAAGGAACCGGCACAAAGCCGTTGATTGATTTAAAGTCCATTCCCGCACCGCATAAGATCAAGGAGCAGCTTGATCAGTATGTGATCGGTCAGGAATATGCCAAAAAAGTCATTTCCGTGGCGGTTTACAACCATTATAAGAGGGTTGCCACCGGCACGATGGATGAGATTGAAATCGAAAAGTCCAATATCCTGATGATCGGACCTACCGGCAGTGGTAAGACCTATCTGGTAAAGACGCTGGCGAAGCTTCTGGACGTTCCGCTGGCGATTGCGGATGCAACCTCCCTGACAGAGGCGGGGTATATTGGTGACGACATCGAAAGCGTTGTGAGCAAGCTTCTCGCTGCAGCGGACAACGATGTGGATAAGGCGGAGCAGGGCATCATCTTTATCGATGAGATCGATAAAATCGCACGCAAGCACAACACGACTTCCCGGGATGTCTCCGGGGAATCGGTGCAGCAGGGCATGCTGAAGCTGTTGGAGGGAGCAGACGTGGAGGTTCCGGTCGGTGCGAACAGCAAAAACGCGATGGTTCCGCTCACAACAGTCAATACGAGAAATATTCTCTTTATCTGCGGCGGCGCGTTCCCGGATCTGGAAGAGATTATCAAACAGCGGCTGCGCAAAAAGACCTCGATCGGCTTTGATGCGGAGTTAAAGGATCGCTGGGATAAGGAAAAGGATATCCTTTCCATGGTAAAAGTGGAAGATCTGCGGACATTCGGCATGATTCCGGAGTTCTTGGGCCGTCTCCCTGTGATCTGCACGCTGGAGGGCTTAAACCGGGATATGCTGGTACGGATTTTGAAAGAGCCGAAAAACGCGATTTTGAAACAGTATCAGAAGCTTCTGGAGCTGGACGAGGTGAAGCTGGAGTTCACCGACGATGCACTGGAAGCGATTGCAGACAAGGCGATGGAAAAAGATACCGGTGCTCGTGCGCTTCGTTCGATTATTGAAGAATTTATGTTGGATATCATGTATGAAATTCCGAAGGATGACAATATCGGACGCGTGACGATTACCGGAGATTATATCCGGGGAACCGGTGGACCGCTGATTGATATCCGCAGTAACGGTTATTCGCTGGAAGAGCGGGATCAGATGAAACAGATCGCAGCGGCGGAAACGAAAGAAGCTTGAACTTTGAACTGCATGAAGAAAATGTTCGAAAGCTGAGAGTTCAACGGAATACTACAGGAACATATCAGCAATACTGCGCATATGCTGATATAAAATCCGCAGGGCACAGGGGGAAAATTCTGTGTCCAAAGGAGACAGATGAACTGTCGGGAAAAAATTCTTTCTGAAGATTATATGAGTATTTTGCTGGACTATGTGCCGGAGGAAGCAAATCAGGAGGACGAAGCCTTCTGCTATCAGCAGGTGGATGGAACTCTGGGAATTTATTATCTGGATCGGTCTGCGGTGCTGCCGCTTTCTCCGGTCAATTACCTGTATCGCTACCTTCCACAGCTGTTTTGCCTCGGTGCGTTTCCAGCGGCGGGAAGTCGGACGTTTCGGACAGAACCGTTGGAGGGCTCCGGGATTCTGGCACAGCAGCGGCCCCCGTTGGAGTTGACGGGGCGCAGGGTAGTGATGGCGTTTATCGATA
>ULXZ01079954.1_pt1 | contig 18134 bp, 10 predicted proteins | sample 1961701 | NCBI WGS metagenome assembly ULXZ01 (sample SAMEA4835850, study PRJEB28245) | human gut metagenome | biome: gut microbiome; material: fecal sample | place: Denmark | collected 2008 | reverse complement strand
GTTTCGGGATTGGTGCGTAGTGATTACGCGCCATTCTATTTTAAAAGACCAGCATCCTTTTCTGTAAACTAGAACCTGGCAATTCTTCATAATATAATAAGGTGACTGACAATAAATGATAAATCTAAAAATAATTGTAACAATGAACAGAAAGAAATTGTTAATATCACTCGCTATGGTTATGCTGTCAATGGCGGGGCTGGCTGCAGATGATCTGCCGGCACTCCGTGTGCAGGGTAAGAACCTGGTGGATGCCAATGGTAAGACTGTTGTCTTGCATGGCGTAATGGATACGCCGAACCGCTACTTCAACGGGTGGAGATGGCAGCAGTGGAAGGCTGACTATTCAGAAGCCGACATAAAGCCTTGCTTGGAATATTTCTCTAAGCAGTTCTCGGCTATTACCGACAAGAAGCAGGGTGCTTATTGTACCGTGTTCCGATTGCACATGGATCCATGTTGGACCAACGATCCATCGAAGAAGGCAGAGAATGAGGCTGACATCTCAGCATTCAACATGGCGCGCTACCGCCTCTATCTGCAGAAACTCTATATCCCATTAATTAAGGATGCCATCGCCCACGGACTCTACGTCATCGTACGTCCACCGGGTGTCTGTCCTGGTGATATCAGTGTTGGCGACAAGTATAACCGCTATCTGAAGGCTATCTGGAAAGCATTTGCTGCCGATGAATACATCAAGCAGAATGAAGGAGTAATCTCCATCGAACTGGCCAATGAGCCTGTGAGAGTACATCTATCAGACGGAACGGATTCAGAAAAGGCTTTGCATGATTACTTCCAGCCGGTGGTGGATGTGATTCGCGAGCAGGGCTTCAAGGGAATCATCTGGGTTCCGGGCGCAGGTTATCAGAGTCAGTACCAGGATTACGTCAAGTATCCTATCACCGATAGCGAGGACAACTTCTCTTATGCAGTACATGTTTATTCCGGGTGGTATGGAAATATGACCGATAAGAATTACGATCACGATACTTTCATCCGCAACTTCAAAAGTCAGGTGCCGATGGTAGAGACGAAGCCTATCATGGTAACGGAGATAGACTGGAGTCCGGAAGATCCGGACAAGGCGAGCGAAGGTCACTATAATGAGTGGGGACAGTGGATACAACCTAACCTGGGAAGCTGGGCAACAGCATCTACCTCGAAATGGGGATTGGCATGGAAGGCAGTTCACGACCACTTTGGCAATATCGGAATGACGATTACCCATCCACAGGAATATTACGATATTGATGTATATCTTAAAACGGGCAAGGTGATTCCAGGTTTCCAGAATGCCAAGAAACACGGATTGTTCGAAGAGTGTTGCGGCTATGCCTGTATGAACTGGTATAAAGAGTGGTATTTGAAACAAAATACAACGGGAATTAAACAATTAGAAACCCAGGCAGACGTGGTTTCCACCTTATATTATAATATAGAAGGAAAAGAAGTTGAAAAGCCAACTGCAGGTGTTTATATAATAAAACAACTGTTAAGTAATGGAAAAATACGTTCTCGCAAGGTTTTTCTAAAATGATAAACTTTCTGTTACACCACGCAAAGTATGTTTCGAAAGAAATCCATACCTTTGCCGCCGTGAATAAACAGTTTTAGCGCACGCCTAAATTTTTAAAGCATAAATCAAAAATGAATAGAACATGATTGAACAAGTGTTAACAATGAAACGGACAGCAGCCTTATGCTTGGTGGGAGCTTTCTGCAGCCTGAATGCTCAGGCACAGAATATCCAGGTCAAGGGTAATCTTGTTGACGGTACAGGTGAGCCTCTGATAGGTGCCACTGTAAAAGTGAAAGGTAATGCCAGCGTCGGTGCGGTCACCGACTTAGATGGTAATTTCAGCATCAGTGTTCCTTCTGAGAATTCTATCCTCGTATTTACATACGTAGGTATGAAGACCAAGGAAGTAAAGATTGGTAAGAAGAGAGAGTTCAAACTTACTCTTGAAGATGACAACGCCATCGGCGAAGTTGTAGTCGTTGGTTATGGTCAGCAGAAGAAGGCTTCTGTCGTAGGTTCCATCACCCAGACTACTGGTGAGGTTTTGGAGCGTGCAGCTGGTGTCAGCGACGTTGGTTCAGCCTTGACAGGTAACCTCCCAGGAGTTGTTACAATCCAAGGCAATGGTATGCCTGGTGAGGAAGAACCTCAGATTATCATCCGTGGTTCTAGTTCATGGAACAATTCCGACCCTCTCGTTCTCGTTGATGGTATTGAACGTCCTCTGAGCAGCGTGGACATCTCTTCTGTGGAGAGCATCTCTGTACTGAAGGATGCTTCTGCTACTGCAGTCTATGGTGTGAAGGGAGCCAATGGTGTCATCTTGGTTACCACCAAGCGTGGTCAGGAAGGCAAGGCTAAGATTGACATTGGTTTCAATGCTACGTTGAAAGCTCCTTCTAAGTTGCCTAATAAGTACGACTCTTATGATGCGTTGATGCTTCGCAACCAAGTGGTAGAACGTGAACTGGGCATTTATCCTGAAGGTGTTTCATATCTTCGTCCTCAGTCTTTTATAGACAACTATCGAAACCAGACTACGCAGGAGCAGCGTGAACGTTATGCCAATGTGGATTGGCAGGATGCACTTTTCAAAAAGTCTGCTATGTCCTATAATGCGAACGTGAACGTGAGTGGTGGTACAAAATTCGTTAAGTACTTCGCTTCTGCTGATTTCGTGCATGAGGGTGACCTCTTCCGTGAGTATGACAATGGTCGTAACTACAACTCTGGCTATGGATACAATCGTATCAATGTTCGTAGTAACTTGGACTTTGCCATCACAAGTAGCACTACTTTGAAGGTAAATGTGGCTGGTAGCAATGGCGTAAGAAAAGCTCCTTGGAGTAACATGAGCAATAGTGAGTGGCAGATTGGTCAGCAGTGGGCTGGTGCTTATAACATCGCCCCAGATGTGTTCTTGCCACAATATTCTGACGGCACATGGGGATTCTATCCATCTGCTTCCAATGTAAGTAACTCTGCACAGAATCTTGCTATCGGTGGTACAGCACAGGCTACAACCACTCGTATCAATACAGACTTTACCCTTGAGCAGAAATTGGATTTCATAACCAAAGGCTTGAATTTCCGTGGTACTATCTCTTGGGATAATGTTTTTGTTGAGACAGGACGAGGTATCAATGACTTGAATAATGAAGCCCAGACTAAGTATATTGATCCTGAAACAGGTCAGGTTACTTATGGTAAAGAACTTGAGGGACAGAATAAGTTTGATTGGCAGCAAGGTGTGAACTGGTCAACGGAAGGTGGTTCTGTAGATAATAACCAGACTGTTCGCAACCTCTACTATCAGTTGCAGCTCAACTGGGCTCGCAAGTTTGGACAGCATGATGTGTCTGCCATGGGCTTGTTCTCACGTCAGGAGAATGCACGTGGTAGTGTGATGCCAACTTACCGTGAGGACTGGGCATTCCGTGCTACCTATAGCTATGCAGGTCGTTATAACATCGAGTATAATGGCGCCTATAACGGATCAGAAAAGTTCAGCAAGGACAATCGTTTTGCCTTCTTCAATTCAGGTGCTATCGGATGGACCATTACTGAGGAAAACTTCATGAAGTCTCTTCGTGACAAGCACATCATCGATATGTTGAAGTTCCGTGCTTCCTACGGTGAGATTGGTGATGACAACATTGGTGACCCATTTGATTCTAGTCGTCGCTGGTTGTATATGAGTCAATGGGCGTATGGCGGCAAGACTACGATGGATCTCGACCATACAGAGAGCATCTATACATGGTATCGACAGAACACTCTTGGAAATGATAATGTGAAATGGGAAACAGTTAAGAAAACCAACTTCGGTATTGATTATGGTTTCTTGGGAGGCTTGATTACTGGTTCTTTGGATTTCTTCTGTGATCGTCGTAATGACATCTTGATTTTCGGCTCCAACCGTTCCGTTCCTTCTTATTTCGGAACGACAGCACCTACTATTAATAAAGGTAAGGTTCGTACTAGTGGTTACGAGTGGGAATTGAAACTTAATAAGGTGTTTGCTAATGGCTTGCGACTCTGGGGTAATTTCAATATGACCCATGCCAAGAATAAGGTAATTTTGAAGGATGATGCCATCCTTACTCCAAATTATCAAAAGGAGGCAGGATTTGCCATGAATCAGTATCACTCTTATATAGATAAGGGCTTTATCAATAATATTGATGATTTGATAGGTTCTCCGGCGCACGACTCCAATGACAATCATCGTTTGGTTGGTGACTATTACATTGTTGATTTCAATGGTGATGGTGTTGTTGATAGCAAGGACTCGGCTCCTGTAGGTTATAGCAGTAGTCCGCAGAACACCTATAATGCTACTATTGGTTTCGAATGGAAGGGGTTCTCTGCTTTCGCTCAGTTCTATGGAGTAACTAATGTGACCCGTGACGTAGGATTGGGAAGTTTTGGTAATAAGCTTGATAATGTTTATGATATTGGTACTTGGTGGAATAAGAATCAAACCAATGCAGAATGTGTCCTCCCTCGTTGGGGTGCCACTGCTTCAAGTTACTCCGATGGTACACAATATATGTATGATGGCTCTTACATTCGTTTGAAGAATGTCGAGATTGCTTATACCTGGACCAAGGGTTGGATTAAGGCATTAGGCGTAAACTACCTCAAGATTTACTTGAATGGTAATAACCTCTGGCTCTGGACTCGTATGCCTGATGACCGTGAGGCAAACCTCGGTGGTGGTGGCTGGTTGGGAGCATACCCTACGGTTCGCCGCTTCAACTTAGGTGTTAAATTCTCATTGTAATTATTAAAAAAAATATTCAGATGAAAAATAAGATAAAGACATTATTGTTGACGGGATGCGTCTCGCTGGCTCTCGGTACTTCGCTGAGTTCTTGTCAAGACTACTTGGACAAGGAGCCAGACTCAACAGTTTCTGCAGACGATGCCTTTGCCAATTTCCGTAATTTCCAAGGTTTCGTTGAGGAAATATACAACTGTATCCCTGATAAAGAGAAATGTAACTATTGTCCTTCATGGAACTGGGGTGATGATGAAATCTTCAATCCTGAGGCTGATAATAGAATGACCCATCAGGTTGATTTAGGTAACTTCCGTGCATGGGAATCTACTGGTAACTGGTTAAAGCGTGATGGTGCTTCTACTTCCACTAATAAGTTCGACCACGGTATTTGGAACCATGCGTGGTATTGCATCAGAAAATGTAATCTCGGTTTACAGAATATCGACAAGTTTGTGACTGGAAGTGCTGAAGAGAAAAAACTGATAGAGGGTCAGCTCTATTTCTTCCGTGCATGGTGGCATGAGGAAATGATGCAGTATTTTGGTGGTATGCCTTATGTGGATACTTATCTCGATGCCAATGCCGAGCTGAATTTGCCACGCCTTTCTTATCAGGAATGCGCTGATAAAGCGGCAGCAGATTTCCGCAAGGCTGCCGATTTGTTGCCTATTAATTGGGATAAGACTTCTGCAGGTGCTGCCACACAAGGTAAGAATGATCTTCGCATCAATAAGATCATGGCTCTTGGTTATCTTGGTAAAACCTATCTTTGGGCTGCTAGTCCTTTGATGAAGAATGGTGCGCAGACTGGTGCCAGCAAGAATGGCAAGACTTATGATTATGATCAGGAATATGCTAAGAAGGCAGCTGAGGCTTTTGGTGAACTGCTCTCTCTTGTAGAAGCTGGTCAGACACAATATGCATTGGCAGAGTTTAAGTACAAAGACATCTACAATCATGAGAAATCTGATGATGCCAATAGCTGTTTTTCTGATATATTCTATACCAAGAAGCAGAACTGGAAAATGCCTGGAACGGTTGAAGCTATCTTCCGTGGTCCATCTCCTGATTTTAATGGCTCTAACTGGAACACCTCTAAGGTCTTTGGCCCTAAGGTACAGAAAGTAGTTGCTCATGATAATGTCATTCACCAACCTACGGCCAACCTTGTAGAGGCTTATGGAATGGCTAACGGGGAACCAATCTATTTGGTTGAGAATGGTCAGTATGTACTCAATCCAAAGTCTGGTTTCGACCCTAAGCATCCTTTCAAAAATCGTGATCCCCGTTTCTACCACGATATCGTCTTTGATGGTTTTAAGTATTTGAACGGATCACCTGGTCAGTATGCAGATTTACAGTATTGCCAATTATATACGGGTGGTAATATGCGCCCTATAGAAAATGCAAGCCGTACGGGTTATTTCATTCAGAAGTTGGTGCCTCATACTTGTAATGAAGTGGATAAAGATTACGACTGGGGTGCAGCTTTCCACTGCTATTTGCCATATATGCGTCTTGCAGACATATACTTGATGTATGCAGAGGCTTGTGCTGCATTCGGTGGTGCTACTGGCAAGTCTTCAAACTTTGGTAAGACCGCAGAAGATGCAATTAATACACTTCGCGACCGTTGTGGTGCTGGTCATGTTGCTCCAGAATTTGTTGCAGACAACCATAAGTTCATGGACGAGGTCCGTCGTGAGCGTGAGGTAGAACTTTCTTTCGAAGGATTCCGTTTTTGTGACTTGCAGCGTTGGTTGCTTCTGACAGAGGCACCATATAATCAAAAATTCTCACAGGAGTTTGACCGTGTGGAAAGTGCAGACTTCTATAAGAATCATGATCCTAAGGACGCTGAGGTTGCCAATTATCGCAGAGAGTTGATATTGACTCGTAATTTCAATACCAAGCACTATTGGTTCCCATTGCCAATCAAGGAGACTCAGCTCTATCCAGAGTTTAATCAAAATCCTGGCTGGTAAGGTTTAAAATTATAAATTAGTAATACTAAATGAATAATGATAGTATGAATTCAAGATTCAAATCATATAATTATAAGCTTTTTGTAGCAAGTCTCGTGGCTTTGGCTCCTCTTGGTGCCAATGCCAAGACTGCACAGACAAGCGAATCCGATACAGCCAGTGCCGACAAGGAGATGGTTCAGGTGGCTTACCGAAAGGTAGCCAAGGATGACATCTTGGGCGGTGTGTCTGTAGTCGATGTAGAGAACTTGATGAAGAAGAATTACCATACTTATAGCCTCGACAATATGCAAGGTTATGTAGGTGGTTGGAATGGCAATTCTCTCTGGGGTATGGATGCCGACAACGCTGGTTATCTCGTCTTGGTAGATGGTGTGCCTCGTGAAGCTAATAACGTTCAACCAAGTGAGATTGCACAGATTTCTTTCCTCAAGGGTGCGCAGGCTGTGGTGCTCTATGGTAGCAAGGCTGCCAAGGGTGCTGTAGTCATAACCACCAAGCGTGGTCATAATGACGGCTTGAAGGTCGAGGTGCAGGCTAATGCAGGTTTGAATGTAGCAAAGTCTTATCCTGAGTATCTTAGCAGTGCAGAGTATATGACTCTCTATAACGAGGCTCGTCGTAATGATGGTCTGTCTGAGCTTTATTCTGCTGAGGACATCTATAATCATGGAGCAGGTTTGAACCCTTATCGTTATCCTAATCTCGATTTCTATTCTTCTGATTATCTCAGAAAGATGAACAGCCGTTATGAGGCTACTGCAGAAATCAGCGGTGGTGGTAAGCGAGCTCATTTCTATAGCAATATCAACTATTATCGCCAGGGCGATTATTTCAAGTTTGGTGAGGCTAAGAATAATAATACCCAGCGCTTCAGCGTTCGTGGTAATGTGGATATAGATATTACTGATGATATTAAGGCTTGGGTCAACTCCAGTGCAACCTTCTATGATTCTCATTCTGCAAAGGGTAATTACTGGGAAGCTGCTTCTACTTGGCGTCCTAATTTTCCACAGAATGCAGCTCCTCTTATCTCCACAGATATGATAGCCCCTAATGCTAAGGCTGCTTGGGACTTGATGAGCGTTGCGAAGTTGGTTGATGGCAAATACTTCCTTGCTGGTACTCAGGCAAACTCCTCCAATGTTTTTGCTGATATCTATTCTGCAGGAAGTAGTAAATTTACTAGTCGTCAATTCCAGTTTGATACGGGTGTCAATATCAACTTGCACAAGGTGTTGAAGGGCTTGTCTTTCGAGACTCATTTCGCAGTTGACTATGCCACCTCTTATAATACTTCTTTCGATAATAGCTATGCTGTTTATATCCCAACATGGGCTAACGTTGATGGCAAGGATATGATTGTCGCATTGAAGAAGGAAGGTGAGGATAAAAAGTCTGGCAACCAGAACATCAGCGGAAGTACAGATAACCAGACCATGTTTTTCTCTGGTCAGTTCAACTACAACAATACTTTCAACAAGGTTCACAATCTGTCGGCAATGTTGATAGCTTCTGGCTTCCAGCAGTCGAAGTCTGGACAGTATCATAAGAACTCTAGTGCCAATCTTGCATTCGATGCTTCTTACAATTATGCCCAGAAGTATTACGCAGATTTTGGATTAGCTGCCATTCACTCTGCCCAGTTGGCTCCAGGTCATCGTGAGGCTCTCTCACCATCACTTTCTTTGGGTTGGAGACTCAAGAATGAGTCTTTCTTGAAGAATTCCAAGGTGGTAGATGACATGATGATTAGTGTATCAGGTAGTATTATCAATGAGGATATTGATATAGCAAATGGTGACAATCGCTACTATCTCTATCAGAGTATTTGGAGTTCTGATTACGGCTATGGATGGTATGATGGATCTAGCGATAAATACACCTATTCAAAAAGAGGTGAGAACAAAGACCTTGATTTTATCAAGCGCAAAGAGTTGTCTCTGAATTTCAAAACATCCCTGTGGCAGAAATTGGTGACATTGGATGCAAGTTTCTTCATCAATTCGATGGAGGGTTATCTCATCTCTTCGCCAACATTCTATCCATCTCATTTGAATACTGGTTATCCAGCGGCTTCGTTTATGCCTGTACTGAATTACAACAATAATCGTAGAGTAGGATTTGATTTCGCAGCCAACTTCAATAAGAAGGTAGGTGATGTGGATCTCTCACTTGGTGTGACAGGTACTTACTATACAACCAAGGCTACCAAACGAGATGAGGACAACGTAGAGCAGTATCAGAACAGACAAGGAAAGGCACTTGATGGCATTTGGGGTTACAAGAGCGCAGGTCTCTTCCAAAGCGAGGAGGAAATCAAAACTTCTCCAGACCAAAGCTATTTTGGTGGAACAGTTAAACCTGGTGACATCAAGTATGTGGATGTAAATGGTGATAATAAAATTGACCAATACGACCAAGTCTTCTTGGGTAAGGGTGGTTGGTATGGAGCACCATTCACGCTTGGTGTCAATCTTACAGCTAAGTGGAAGAACTTTACCTTCTTCGCTCTTGGTACCGGTAACTTCGGTGCTTGGGGAGTCAAGAATAATTCTTATTGGTGGGTAAAGGGCGATAGCAAATATTCTGCTGTAGTTCGTAACCGATGGACAGAGGAAACCAAAGAGACTGCAACCTATCCTCGTTTGACATCTCTTGATGGTAACAACAACTTCCAGACATCAGACTTCTGGATGTACAAGACGGATGCTTTCAGCTTGGCTAAGGTCCAGATAACTTACGACTTGCCTAGTACTTTGTTCCAAAAGACATGGCTTAAGGGGTTGTCGGCATACGTAAGCGGAGCTAACTTGCTTACCATTTCAGGAGAGCGCGAAGTCTTAGAGATGAACGTTGGGTCTGCGCCTCAGACACGCTATTATAATATAGGTGTAAAGGCAACATTCTAATCATTTTAAAATGTAGAAAGAAATGAAAGTAAAAAATATATTTATATTAGCAGCAATGTCGCTTACCTTGGTTTCTTGCTCAGATCTCTTCGAGCCTGCAGAGGAAAACAACCGTGGCTTGGATGAGATTTACAATGAGCCAACATACGCTCAGGGACTATTGGGATATGGTTATGCGATGCTTCCTTACAATACCAAGAGTGTTACTGATATTGCTACAGATGACGCTGTAAGCAATGACTTGACAAATAGCTTTCTCAAGATGGCTACAGGTTCTTGGACTGCTAATAGCGATCCTATGTCTAAATGGACAAATGGTCGTGCTAGTATCCAATATCTCAATATCTTCCTTCAGGAGGTAGATAAGGTAAACTGGGCAAAGGACGAGAATGCCCGTAAGATGTATTGTGATAGCCGTAAAGGTGAAGCTTATGCTTTGAGAGCTCTCAACTTGTATTATCTTTTGATGAATCATGGTGGATGGACAGCCGATGGCAAACTGCTTGGCGTTCCTAATTTGACAGAACCAGAGACTTCTACTGATGATTTCAACAAGCCACGTAATACATTCCAAGAGTGCTTGGATCAAATCTATAGCGATTTGGACGAGGCTGCCAAGCTTCTCCCTCTTGATTACAATGATTTGACTAATGATAACGATGTTCCTGCCAAGTATAAGGAAATCGGAGTAAAGACCGCAGGAGACTACAACCGTGTGTTTGGTTCCATTATGCGTGGTCGTATCAGCGGTCGTATCGCTGAGGCTATTCGCTCACAGGTATCTTTGCTTGCAGCTAGTCCTGCTTTCTCTGAAGGTACAAACGTGGATTATGCTAAGGCTGCTGACGATGCAGCTACCGTTCTTGACCGTATCAATGGTGTGAATGGATTGTCTGCTACAGGTAATAATTGGTTTATGCAAACCAGGGAAATCGATGCGCTTGGCTCAGGTGCTTGTCCTGCTGAAATTCTTTGGCGTGGCAGTCGTACCAATGGTGCTGATGACTGGGATCTTGGTCTGAACCAAGAGTCTGATAATTTCCCTCCGTCTCTTTATGGTAAGGGTAGAATCAACCCAACTCAGAATCTGGTCGATGCATTCCCTGCTGTAAATGGTTATCCTATCACCGATGATCGTTCAGAGTATGATAAGTCGAATCCTTACAGCAATCGAGATCCTCGTCTTGACCTTTATATCATTCATGATGGTAGTACTTATAAGGGAAAGACCATTCATACAGACATTACGACGGCTAATAACAATGATGGTTTGAATAAGATTTCCAATTCTACTCGTACAGGCTATTACATGAAAAAGCTGTTGCGTGAGGATTGTAATCCTGACCCTAATGCAAAGAATGCTCAGTATCATTATCCTGTGTATATTCGCTATACTGAGATATTCCTCGATTACGCTGAGGCTGCCAACGAGGCTTGGGGACCAAAGGGTAAGGGAACTCACAACTACTCAGCTTACGATGTAATCAAGGCAATCCGTGAGCGTGCCGGAATTGGCGAGTTTGGCGTGGATCCATACTTGGATGAGTGCGCTGGTAGCAAAGAGAAAATGCGTGAGTTGATTCGAAACGAGCGTCGTTTGGAACTTTGTTTTGAAAATAAGCGCTTTAATGACCTTCGCCGTTGGAAAGCTCCTCTAAATGAGGCTGCGCGTGGTGTAGAAATCACTTCAGAGGCTGGTGTTCCATCATACAAAGAAATGAAGGTTGAGGATCGCAGCTATAAAGATTACATGTATTACGGTCCTATACCACAGAGCGAAATATTGAAGTGGAGCAACTTGCAGCAGAATAAGGGCTGGGAAGTAAAAAATAACGACTAATATTTAAAATGATGAAAACAATGAAGATAAGCAAATATTTGTCCATGGCTACATTGGGAATCTTGGCTTTAGGCTTTAACTCTTGTGAGAATGGCAACCAAGAATTTCCTGATTATGAGGGCGGTACTACTGTATATTATCCTTATCAGTATATCGAACGTTCTGTAGTTTTAGGCAATGATGAGAATCGCGATAATACGGATGATAACAATCATGTATTGTATATCGTATCTACAATGGGTGGAGCATATAATGGAAAAAACATCACATTGAATGTAGATGTTGATAATTCATTGTGTGACAATCTGTATTTTGAGGATGGAGTCACTCCTGTAAAGCCAATGCCTAGCAATTATTATACAATTCCTACCAAGACGGTTGCGTATAATGGAAAATTGCAGGGACGTCTTCAGGTTAAGTTGGAGGATGCTTTTTTTGCTGACCCTGATTGTGCAAAGAATACATATGTAATCCCAGTTCGCATCAAGGAAATGGTGGGAGCCGATTCTATTCTTTCGGGTTCTCCTGCCGTTGCAGGTACAACTCCTGTTCGTACTGATGCTTCAGCTTGGTTTATTGCTCCTAAGGATTATATCCTTTATTGCGTTAAGTTTATGAATCCATGGGATGGCTTTTATTTCCGTAGAGGAACTGACAAGATTACAGTGAATGGACAAACTCATGAGGTAAAGCGTGAAGGTGCAACTATTGAAAAGGATGAAGTGAGTCGAATTACAACCAAGAGTTTGAAGGAATGTAATTTCGTAGCCTCTGTAAGTAAAGCTGACGGCTCAAAGGTCACTTGCAACTTGAAACTTACGTTCGATGATAATGGTAATTGTACCGTTTCTTCTGATACAGAGGGCATGACTGCTTCTGGTACAGGTAAGTTTGTAGAAAAGGGAGCAAAGTTGGCTTGGGGTAACAAGGATCGTGACATCCTGACTCTCAATTACAAGGTTGATTTCGGTTCAGGCATTGTTTTGGAAACATCCGATCAGTTTGTTGCCCAGACTCGTGGTAACACCAATGGTATTGTTCAATTCAGTCCTCAGTATATCAGGAAGTAATATTCTTGATAGATAAGTGTCATTCTAATAATTTGATTATTATGAAATTGAAAAATATTAATTTAGGTTTAGGCTTGATGGCTCTCTTGGCTTTGTCTTCTTGTGCTGATGACAAGTTCTCGGAGTACAGAACTGATATGACCAAGAATTTGAAGGAATATCAGTATCTGAATAACTACGAGCCTTTGAAGAAATACGTGGAAGATATGAAAGCTGCCGGCAGGTGCAATCCCAACTTTAAGTTGGGCATTGCGCTTGAAGCAGCCGAATTCAACAAGCAGGCACTTGTATATTGCCTTGCTGGTAGCAATTTCAATGAAATGACTGCTGGTAATGCCATGAAAATGGCTTCTTGTGTGAAAGATGATGGCAGTATGGATTTTTCGTTAGTCAAGGAGTTCGTCAAGAATGCGAAAGATGCAGATATGACGATTTATGGTCATACGCTGGCTTGGCATTCTCAGGCAGCCAATAAGTACCTCAAAAATCTTATCAAGGATAAGGAGTTGCCACCTGATCCAAATGGTGGAAACAAGTACTTGGAGATTGCTTGTGGCGAAGCTGGTGCCAATAAATGGGATAAACAGATTAGTTATGTGTTGCCTAAGGCATTGGTTAAGGGACAAAGTTACGTGATGACCGTTAAGGTAAAGGCTTCGGATGGTGGAACTTTTGCTGCTTGGCCTATTTGGGAAGCAAGTGATAATAAAAACGAATGGGGTGGTAGTAATGATGTTCAGTATTTGGCTGATTATGACATCACTAACGATTATTCTACTTTGACTTGGGAGTTTACTGCCAATTTCCCTATTGATAAGCTCCAGTTTGTGTTCGGTAACGTAGGAGGAACCATTTCTTGCGATGACTTTAAGTTGACGAAAGCTGGTTCTGATGAGAATCTTATTGAAAATGGAGACTTTGCAAAAGAGTCGGCTCGTGGTTGGAATCCGACTGGCTGTACCATCAAGGTGGCTTCTGCAGCCGCAGCTGTCGAGGTAGAACAACTAGTTCATGAGCAAACCTATACTGATGGACCTTTCCCATTCTATGCTATGGGTTGCGAACCACCTGTTGTGAATGGGGCTATCCATTTTGTTCCAACAGGAGATTGGTCTCAGTTCTTTGTTATGCCAAGTAGCAACAATACGCTTTCTGAGGAGGGTAATTATGTGGTTTATCTTGACTTGTCTGCTTCAAAGGATGCTAGTGGAGTAGAATTGACTATGCAGAATGGTTGGGATGCAAATAGTAACCAGCAAATTACTGTAAAAGTACCTGTTTCTGCTGGTCGTCATACCGTAAAACTTCCGATGCCTAATATTGCTGGAGGTAATTATGATATTATCTTGAAACCACAGACAGCAGATGCTACTTTGGATGTACATTCTGTTAAGGTTTATCAGGTCAAGAATCTCAACTCCATTCCTCTCACCGATAAAGAGAAGAAAAATGTTCTTACCACTGCCATGGGAACTTGGATTGATGGTATGATGGAGGCTACTGATGGTTATGTTACATCTTGGGATGTTGTGAACGAGGCCCTTTCTGGTGCCGATAAAGATGGTGATGGCAAGTTTGACTTGCAGTCTGCTAAACGAGGCAACGTTTCAGCTGACGATGCAAAGAACAATTTCTACTGGCAGGATTATCTCGGCGACATCGACTATGTTCGCACAGCCGTGGCTGATGCTCGCAAGAGTTTTGCCGCCCATAATGGTGACCCTGAGAAATTGAAACTCTTCATCAATGATTATAACTTGGAGAGCGATTGGGACGACAATGGCAAGTTGAGGAGTTTGATTCAGTGGATCAAGGATTGGGAGGCTGATGACGTGACCAAGATTGATGGTATCGCATCTCAGATGCATATCTCTTGCTATGCTGATCCTGTCAAACAGGAAAGTGTGAAAAAACATATCGTCAAGATGTTGGAGTTGATGAAGGAAAGTAAAAAGCTTTGCAAGATTTCTGAACTTGATATGGGTTATGTTGATGCCGCTGGCAAAGACGTAACTTATGATCAGATGACTGAGGAACAACACAAGGAAATGCGTGACCTCTACACCTTCGTTCTCCAGAAGTACTTCGAGATTATCCCTATAGATAAGCAGTATGGCATCACTCAGTGGTGTGCTACAGATTCTCCTAAGGATTCAGGTTGGCGTCCTGGTTTGGCTACTGGTCTCTGGGATCTCAACTATCTTCGCAAGCATACCTATGCAGGTTTCGCTGTAGGTCTTGGTGCTCCTAAGTATTGGGAGAACTTAGCTGAATAACTGTTAATATGAGTATTAAAGAAAATAAGTATGAAAAAGTTTTTATTGACATTAGTGGCTGTCGTTGTATCTTGTGTTGCTATGGCTGCAAACAATATGCGAAGTGAATCTGTTAATGGCTTCTTTAATATTGAAGGAACGTATAATACCAGTGCGTATCCTGGTAATTACCTGTTGTTGGATTCGAATGATTTTCCGATGAAGTCTGATGTTGTTGGAGTCTGTTTGAACGTCCTACCTGAAGGTTATCATTACCAATGGCTACCAATGTATGGAGCCGAGGGTGTGCAAATCCAAGTCATGCCTGAAACTCGCATCGCTTATATAAGCCAAAATGGAAAAACTGAGGAGTTTGATTTTAAGGTATGTATAATAAATGAGTCAACAGGATACCCTGAAATAGTTAGGACTTTTAAATTCGTATATCATAAGAATTTTTTCGGACCAACTGGGCATCCTATAGATTAATGCTTGGGTTAGCAACATGAAATATGAACATTGAAATAGAACATTAGTTTTTAGGTTTTATCATATAATGATTAACCGAAATATATGTTAGTCGTGATAGGTCAGTTGAGCCATGAGGCTCGACTGACCTTTTTGAATTCTCTTTTTTACACCACGCAAAGGCGTTGAGTGTAAAAGGCATATCTTTGAAAAACTAAACTCAATAAATTGAATGATGAAGAAACTGATAATTTTAGCAGGTTTATTGGTGTCTTTGCAGGTGAATGCGCAAAATTATGCCAAGCAGTGGTGTGCTGACAATGGTGATGGTACTTATACCAATCCAATCATCAACTCAGACTTTCCTGACCCTGACATTATCCGTGTGGGGGATACCTATTATTATGTATCTACCACAATGTTCTATTTCCCTGGTGCGACAATCTTGAAGTCGCACGACTTGGTGAACTGGGAATATTGTGCCAATCCTCTCCAAAAAATAGCGGAGTCGGAGCCTTTTAATCTCCAGAATGGATATAATCAGTATTCCAAAGGGCAATGGGCTCCTAGTCTGAAATACTACCAAGGCAAGTTTTACCTTCACTTCATCGCCTTCAACCATGAAAAGTTTGCCGATGGTGGTGACTTCCTCTTAACGGCTACAGACCCTGAGGGTGAGTGGAAGGTGCAAAAACTGAATGGTTTCTATTATGATTCAGGTCTTTTCTTTGATGAGGCAACGGGACGCCGCTTTGTGGTAGCAGGATACAATGAAATCAGTGTGACCGAGTTGGATGAAAACTTCAATGCCATCGGTTCCTCTAAGCGGATTATCAATAAGCCAAACTCCGGATTGGAGGGCAGTCACATGTATCATATCGGTGATTACTATTATATCTATGCCACATACGGTGGAGGTTATGACCATAGCCAAACCATCTTCCGTTCCAAGAATCCGTTCGGACCATACGAGGAGCACGATGGATTGCTTTTCGACAGAAGAGACTGTTGATGAAAATAAATTCAACGATTTGACTGCCATTGAGCAAGTAGAGTCGAAGACTAAACGTATTGTTTCTCGCCAGTTTTATAATGCGTTAGGTGTAAAGTTACCGAGACCTCAGCATGGCTTGAACATTGTGAAGACGCGTTATGAGGATGGAACGGAGAAAACTTATTCTTTTGTTAAGCAATAAAAAACTCCTTAAAATGGCACGAAAACGCACTTTTTCTCACTTTTTTTTCGAGAAAAAGTGCGTTTTCGTGCCAAAATCTTTAATTTGGCTTCCCAGAGAAGGACGTGATGTATTAGGTGAAATCCTCAGGATATAATACTCATAAGTCACTAGACAAGTTTTGTGCTAAATATTCTGATCGAATAGATAAGAGATATCTCTTGTATACAAAGGATTTGAAGAAAGATGGACAAACGCTCCTCTTACCGATTTATATGACTCCTTTGTTGTGATTTCCTCTTCAAATAGGTTTGATGGTGTATCATTTTCGTTATAATGTTGGCTATCAAACCTATTTGGTACTTCTCACAAAGTATTTGTTATACCACGCAAAGTCTTTTTCAGCCTTTTCAGTTACTTTTGCAAGCGGAAATGAGAAACATTTCTCGTTCCACGAATGAACAATTATTATCAATAAACTTAAAATTAAAAGCTTATGAAAAAAATTTTTACTTTGATTGCTGCTGCCTTGATGGCAGTTAACGTGAGTGCAGCTAACAAGGTGCTGAAGATTACTGGCACCGCTGACAAGGTTAATCCTTGGGACAGCCAGTGTTATATCAACCTTAAGAATCTAGAGAAGGGCAAGGCTTATGTCGTGAAGTTTGATGTGTACACTACAGCTGGTACCGAATTCAAAATCGGAACAGAGGCTATTGACGAGACTCAGACAGAGCATATGACGGAGTGGAATGCTTCTGCAGTGTTCAATTATACTGAGGAACTTACCTTGACTAATCAAAAGTCAGAGGCAGTAATAAACTTCCCTGGTAAGACCACGGTTACTTGTCACTCCCACTGTACTGCAAAGCCAGGAATGGAGATAGATCATACAAATGGTAATACCAAAAATTGTAATCCGGAAATTTTGAAGGATTATGAGTATGCAGCTACTGCACTCTTGCTGAATGTAGGAAAGATGCCTAAGGATGCAGTCATCTATATTGGTAGCATTAAGGTGTATGATGCAGATGGCAACCTCCTTTCAACAGAGGATTTTGATAATGCAACAGTTGGTGAGTATGATGCTACTAAGACTATTCACTATCCAGCTTGGCAGAATGCTGCTACATTTGAAATTGTAGAAGAGCCTACTACAGGCATTTCTAATATTGAGAGTGCAAATGTAGCTAAGGATGGCAAGTGCTTCAACCTCGCTGGTCAGCAGGTAGGTAAGAACTATAAGGGCGTTGTCATCAAGAATGGTAAAAAGATGGTTATCAAGTAATAGATGAGACGTTTTACAATGCTCGCATCGTACTATATATAATAATGTGTACGATGATGTAGAATCTATATAATATAAATATTAAACAAATGGTATAAAAAATCCCAGAATCGCTCTTCCAAGCAGTTCTGGGATTTATTATGGTGATATTTGTCATCAATATCTCCGCTATTATATTTTTTATGTATTGCTCAGATTCTTAATGATTTCCAAAGGTAGCTGGGTAGCTTTGGAAACCTGTTCGGCAGAAAGTCCCATTGCCAGCAATCGTTGTGCTGTTTCTGTGTTGGCCTCATGCTTGCCTTCTGCTCTACCTTTCTCCATACCTTT
>ULXZ01004919.1_pt1 | contig 18226 bp, 12 predicted proteins | sample 1961701 | NCBI WGS metagenome assembly ULXZ01 (sample SAMEA4835850, study PRJEB28245) | human gut metagenome | biome: gut microbiome; material: fecal sample | place: Denmark | collected 2008 | reverse complement strand
CGTCGGCAGGCAGTTATGCTCATCAATATCCAGCTGGGTCAGCGCACTGATATAAATACGGAATTTACTTTCCTGCGGCAGTGAGTAGGAAAGCCTGTCATTCAGTCCATGAATCCCTTCAATAACAAGTACATCTTCCTCTCCAAGCTGCATCATTCTGCCTTTTGCTTCCCGCTTTCCGGTTTTAAAATTAAATACCGGCAGTTCCGTTGGATCTCCGTTTAAAAGACTTGTCATATCATTGTTAAAACGGTCAATATCCAATGCCTCCAGGCATTCGAAATCCAGTTTTCCATCTGCATCTTTCGGTGTCTTATCCCTGTCTACATAAAAATCATCCAGCGGAACCGGATGCGGTTTCATGCCATGGGCGGCAAGCTGTATGGACAGCCTGTGGGAAAACGTTGTCTTCCCGGAAGAGGACGGACCTGCTATCATAATGAATTTCTTATGATGTCCCTCTTTAATCTGCTCTGCCAGCTGTCCTATTTTCTGTTCCATCAGGGCTTCCTGTATCAGAATAATTTCCTGTATTCTGCCTGCAGAAACTGCATCATTCAAAGCTCCTATGGTTCCTACTCCCATGGTATGTCCCCACTCTGACGCTTCTTCCAGTGTCAGGTACAGTTTATCCGATGGAACAAAAATATCCACCTTCCTGGTATCTTTTCCCGGAAAGAGCAGCATAAAACCTTCTTTATATAATGTCAGGTCAAAATATTTCAGATAACCGGTAGACGGCACCATATATCCATAGAAATAATCTTTGTAATGATCCAGCTCATAGATATTGACTCTTGAGCTTCTCCGGTAGCGGAACAGTCTTTCTTTATCAGTCATTCCCAGTCTCCGGAAGAGTTCTACTGCATCTGCCGTCGGCAGACTATGCTTTTCAATCGGAAAATCGGCTTCTACCAGACGCTGCATCTCCTGCTTTAAATCCCTTAACATCTGTTCATCGACAGCTACCCATTCTGCCTGCTCTGATGCTCCGTTCTTTTCCTCATTCCGCTTCAGTTCGCAATAATATCCCTGGGCAATGGAATGCATGATGCGGACCGTAATCTTTTCTTCCCCATAAAGATTATGCACTGCCTTCTGCATCAGCAGCGCCGTACTTCTCCGGTATGCTTTCCTGCCATCCTTGTCTGCCGTTGTAATAAAGGTAAGATTTCCTGATTCTGCCTTTTCACGCAGCTCCCGCAGGCGGTTGTTCACCAGCACCAGGACAATATCATCCGGAAACTGTTTCTGATATTCCTTGGCAAGCTGCTTGTATGTGGTTTCCGGCACATACTCCCTTACGTTTCCATGAATATTAATTCTACATTTAACTTCTCCCATAGTAGTCCCCCATTTCTTTGATTACTATTTATACAATATAGGAAAACGGAGATTGTAACTTCTGGCTGTATATGTTCAGTTCCGGTAATCTCTCCTTGAAATATTCTGCCATATAGGTTACAAAAATATGCTCCAATCCATAATGTCCTGCATCTAAGATACTTAAGCCTTTGGCTGCTGCGTCGATTCCCGTATGGTGGTCAATATCTCCTGTTATCAACACCTGGGCACCCTTTGCAATCGCTTCATCCACTTCACTCTTTCCGGAGCCGGGACAAATTGCTGCACGCTGTACCATGCGGCTGGTATCACCAAATACTTTTACCGCTTCTGTCTGAAACCGGCTTTTTACAATCCTGCCGCAATCCCCTAGACTTATCTCCTCTGGCAGCATTCCCACTTTGCCGATACCACAGGATTTTCCCTGCCACTCCCCGGTTACTTCCAATGGTTCTGTCTCCATTAGTTCCAGGTAATCTGCTGCAAGGTCCGCCATGACGCAGATATCAAAATTCGTATGCATCGCACAGTAAACCATATCCTGCTGTGCCAGTCCATAAATTCTTCTGCCGATAAAATCACTGGTAAGAATATTTTTTATTCCACCAAAGATTAACGGATGATGCGTCAGTATCATATCAGCCTTAAGTTCTTTTGCTTCCGCAATTACTTCATCGGTTGCATCCACCGCCAGATAGATACTGTTTATCTCTTTCTCCCATCTGCAGACCTGAAATCCTGGATTATCCCATTCACAGGCCATTGCTACAGGAGCAAGTGTCTCTAATATTTCCCGTATCTGTTCACACTTCATATATTTTCTCCCATGATACGCTCTGCTTCTTCTATCATTGCAAGTTTCTCTTCCAGTTCTTTCTGCCGTTCAAAGCGTCTTGTACTGCCATCTTCTTTCTGCTGCAATTCATCCTGTTGCGTTGCAGATTGTTGCAGCAATTCTGGTTTCTGCAATACAGTTTGCTCCGGCATAAGCTTCTGGATTTCAAGTTTCTTTAAGATTTCCGAGAACTGCTGTCTCTGTTTTATTAAATATTGTTTTAATATTTCATTTTTTGTCTGTAATAAATAGCCACCATAACGAAAAGCAACATCCGTCAACGGTGCTGCTTTTCCCGGTACACATCTTAACATCACGTAATATTTGCCTTCTTCTTCCACCATATCTTCTTCTTCAATGTGAAAGCCTTCCGCATAAATATAACGGCGTACCTCTTCTATTTCAGACTGTGGCTGTAATACAAGATTATTCATCTTCTTCCAGACTTCCGGATGCTCTGCAAGAATCCGTTTCGTCAACGCTCCACCCATTCCGGCGATTACCACACCATTGGCTTCAGATGGAGCCAGTGCCGTAAGTCCATCGGACAATCTGGTTTCTATGTAATCTTCTAAATGAACTTCCCGGATATGCTCCTCTGCCCGAAGAAGCGGCCCCCGGTTCACATCCATTGCAATGGCACGCCCAATACATTCTGACTGAATCAGATAAATCGGAACATAACCATGGTCACATCCTACATCTGCAAGGCAGGTGGTATTCTGAACCAATGCTGCAACTGCCTGCATTCTTTTTGAAAGTTTATTCATATATTACTCCAGATAGTCCTTTAATTTGCGGCTTCTGCTTGGATGACGCAGTTTACGGAGTGCCTTTGCTTCAATCTGACGGATACGCTCCCTGGTTACATTGAATTCTTTTCCAACTTCTTCCAGTGTACGGGCACGTCCATCTTCCAGGCCAAAACGAAGGGTTAATACCTTCTGCTCCCGCTCGGTCAGTGTTCCAAGCACTTCCTCTAACTGCTCTTTTAACAGGGTAAATGCTGCTGCATCAGCAGGTACCGGTACATTATCATCCTGAATGAAGTCTCCTAAATGGGAATCTTCCTCTTCACCGATTGGAGTCTCTAAAGAAACCGGCTCCTGGGAAATCTTCAAGATTTCACGTACACGGTCTACCGGCATATTCATTTCTGCTGCAATCTCTTCCGGGGTCGGTTCACGTCCCAACTCCTGCAGTAATTGTCTGGAAACGCGGATCAGTTTGTTGATGGTCTCAACCATATGAACCGGGATACGGATGGTTCTTGCCTGGTCTGCAATGGCTCTTGTGATTGCCTGACGAATCCACCATGTTGCATAGGTAGAGAACTTATAGCCTTTCCGGTAATCGAATTTCTCAACGGCTTTAATCAGACCTAAGTTACCTTCCTGAATCAGGTCTAAGAATAACATACCACGTCCTACATAACGTTTTGCAATACTTACCACCAGACGAAGGTTGGCTTCTGCCAGACGTTTCTTTGCTTCCTGGTCTCCTAATTCCATTCTCTTTGCCAGCTCGATTTCTTCTTCTGCACTTAAAAGAGGTACTTTACCGATTTCCTTTAAATACATACGGACCGGATCCTCAATAGACACGCCGTCCGGTACCGATAAATCAATCTTTTCTACCTCTACCTCGTCTTCGTCATCTAAGATAATATCGTCATCATCCATGATTCGAAGCACATCAATGTTATTGGTCTCAAGGAAGTCTAGGATTTTCTCAAACTCATCTGCATCCAGTTCCATGTCCTTGAAGAACTCGCTGATTTCCTGATACTCAAGGCTGTTCTTTTTCTTCTTTGCCAGTGCAAGGAGTTCCTGGAGTTTTTCCTGCAATTTTGCTTTTTTCTCCTCAATGCTCATCTTTTCGTCTTTTGCTGCCGGAGCACTTTTTGCAGCTTTTGTTGTCTTTTTCGTAGTCTTTTCCATCTTTTCATCCATTTTCTTGTTCATCCTCTCATGATTCGTCATATAAACGGGACTAAATAGTATTTTGTCCTCAATCTATAGAAATATGCATTTTCTCCATATTCTGCAAGGTTCTCTTATCTGCCACAAGCTGTTGCAAGCCCTGCATATCCGTAGGTTCTAAGTGCGCCGAACGATAGGAGATGCTGTTATCCTTCACCCGCAGAATCGTCTCTTTTAACGCCTTATCCCGTTCTGCAGCAGAATCCACTTCATGGATTCTCGCATGGAAGAGCTCTGCAACTTCCCGCTGTTCCTCTTCTTCTGCAAATAAACTGATAATCTGTGCCGGATTGACAGTACCCGACTTCTTCTGCTCATAGAGAAGCTCTGCCACCTTACGGAAAATGTCTTCCGTAAAATCTTCCGGTGTAATGATATCTTTGATTTTATCGTACAGATTATCATATTCTATGAGCCAGGTCAAAAGCAATTTCTGGGACTGCTTCATGCCGTCCTCTTTCTTATGCTTCTTCTCATTCAGCCCACTCTTAAGCGGTGTCCGCTCTTTTACAAGTCCTCCCTGGGTGCCCAGCTGGTTTACCAGATTCCGGAGTGCTTCAAAGCTCATATGATATTTATCCGCCACGGCTTCCATATAATTGTTCCGCTCCAGTTCCGTGGTAAAATCAAGCAGTTTCTTTGCCACTTCTGTCTGGAATGCGGTCTTTCCTTCCGGGTCCTTCATATCATATTTCTGCTCTAAAATCCTGATTTCAAACATAAAGCTGTTTTCTGCCGCATCAATCCGCTTCTGGTATTCTTCCGCTCCAAGTGCCTTGATGAATTCATCCGGGTCTTTGTACGGCTTCATGTTGATGACTTTGGCTGTCAGCCCTACTTCTTTTAAAATCGGGATTGCACGAAGTGCCGCCTTAATTCCGGCGCCATCGCTGTCAAAGGTAAGATAAACCTCCTTCGTATATCGTTTCAGCAGACTGGCATGTCCACTGGTAAACGCGGTTCCTAAGGATGCCACTGCATTGTCAAAGCCTGCCTGATGCAGCGCAATTACATCCATATAGCCTTCACATAAGAGCATCTGCGGTTTCTTGGTCTGTCTTGCAAAGTTCAATGCATACAGATTCCGGCTCTTATCAAAGATTTTGGTCTCCGGCGAATTCAGATACTTCGGTTCGCCATCCCCCATGACTCGTCCACCAAATCCGATTACTTTATTATGCACATCCATAATCGGAAACATGGCACGATTCCAGAATTTATCATGTCCGCCCCGGACTTCGTCAATGGACACAAGACCGGATTCCTTTAAGATTGCATCATCATATCCAAGCTTTCTTAAATAGCGGTACAAATCATCACTGTATTTATCCGAATAGCCAAGCCCAAACTTCTGCATGGTGGCATCCGATAATTCTCTCTTTTTAAAATATTCATACGCCTGTTTTCCGTGTTCGCTCCGCAGCAGCATATAATAATATTTGCCGGCTGCCTTGTTAATCTCTAACAGAATCTGGCGTTTGTCTGCTTCTTTCTTTGCCTGGGCACTCATTTCCTGCTTCGGCAGTTCGATTCCGGCACGCTCTGCCAATGCCTCCATCGCTTCCGGGAATGAAAAGTTCTCATACTGCATCAGAAAGGTAAATACATTTCCGCCTGCTCCGCATCCAAAGCAGTAATACATCTGCTTATTCGGTGATACGGAAAAAGAACCGGTCTTTTCATTATGGAAGGGGCACAGTCCAAAATACGTGCTGCCTTTTTTTGTCAACCGTACATATCCGGAAATCACATCTACAATATCATTTCTGGAACGTACTTCTTCTATTAATTCATCTGAATAATATGCCATTCCTTAATTCACCTGCCAAGCCTTCGGTACAAAATATTCTGAGAATTTGGCAATTGCATACTGGTCGGTCATTCCTGCGATATAATCACATACTACCCTTTCTTCCTCTTCGCCTTCCGCAATCATATCGGTATACTGTGCCGGCATCGTCATCGGATGTTCCATATAATATGTAAACAGTTTGCTGAGTAATCCTTCTGCCTTTGTCTCTTCTCCTTTGGCAATGGGATTGGTATATACGCTTACAAACATGAACTTCCGTAAATCCTGCATTGCCTGGAAAATTTCATCGGACATAATGATATCCGGCTTATCCATGCTGTTGGTTATAATATCATGAATCAGTGTATCCAGCCGGTCTGCCGAATTCTTTCCCAATACCTTCCGTATCTCAATTGGAATATCTTCTTCCACCATTATCTTTCCACGCACCGCATCATCGATATCATGATGAATATAGGCGATTTTATCGGAGAAACGGACGATTTTGCCTTCCAGTGTATGTGGCATCGTACTGGTCTGATGATTTAAAATGCCATCCCGCACTTCCCAGGTCAGATTCAGTCCCTGTCCGCCTTTTTCCAATTTCTCTACGATACGTACGCTCTGTTTATTATGTTTAAAACCACCGGAGCAAAGTTCATTTAGCACCCGCTCTCCGGCATGACCAAATGGCGTATGTCCCAAATCATGCCCTAATGCAATGGCTTCCACCAGATCTTCATTCAGCCGCAGTGCCTTTGCAATGGTTCTGGCATTCTGTGATACCTCTAAGGTATGCGACATACGGGTACGATAATGGTCACCCTTCGGTGTTAAGAACACCTGCGTCTTATTCTTCAGACGGCGGAATGCCTTACAGTGGAGAATACGGTCTCTGTCTCTCTGGTATACGGGACGTATATCACAAGGTGCCTCCGGATAATCCCGTCCTTTGGAATTCTCGCTTAATGCTGCATAAGGGCTTAACATCTCATGCTCCATGTGCTCCATCCGTTCCCGAATTGTCATATCCTTATCTTCTCCCTTCCTGTCACATCACCATTTCATGATGTAAATGCACTGCCATCATCTTTACCATTATGAGGACGTCATTCGACCCCTGCTATTATAATTCTGTGTCCACCTTCAAATTTCCTTTATTTTTTACAAAATTTCATAATATTTTTTCTAATACTTTCCAATGCGCTTCGAAATCGCCCTTGCTACCTTATAAACCGGATTCTCCATCTTCTTTGCCACCTGTTTTAATTCCTGCCGGATGGCAATGGACTGCGGGCAGTGTTTCTCACATTTTCCGCACTGACGGCATTTTGAAGCGTTGGTCGGATTTGTCTTTAAAGTGGTACACATAATATATGCCTTCATACCGGAATAAAAGCTGTCGGTATAGCGTGTATTATATGCTGCAAAACAGGTCGGAATATCTACTCCATGCGGGCATGGCATACAGTAGCCGCAGCCGGTACAAGGTACCTTCATATGCTGGTTAATGGATTTCTTTACCTTTTCAAAGATTTCCAAGTCTTTCTCTGTTAATGCATCTGCTGTGGCATCCGATGCAATCCTTACATTTTCCTCTACCTGTGCAATATCATTCATTCCGGAAAGCACTACTGTCACCTCCGGATGATTCCATATCCAGCGGAGTCCCCATTCTGCCGGGGAACGATGTGGTTCTGCAGATGCAAATATGGCTTTGGCAGCCTTTGGCAGTGCATTCACCAGCCTGCCGCCCCGCAGCGGCTCCATGATAATCACCGGAAGTCCCTTCGCTGCAGCATATTTTAAGCCTTCGGTTCCCGCCTGGGTATGTTCATCCATATAATTATACTGTATCTGGCAGAAATCCCAGTCGTAAGAATCTATGATTTTCTTAAACTGGGTGGCTCCGCCATGGAAAGAAAATCCGATATTTCCAATCTGACCGCTTTTCTTTTTCTCTGCAATCCAGTCCTGTATTCCAAGTGCAGTCAGCCGCTCCCATGCTGCAATATCATTTAACATATGCATCAGATAATATTCCACATGGTCTGTCTGAAGGCGTTCTAACTGTTCCTTAAAATACCGCTCCATATCACCTTCTGCCTTAATATAATAATGTGGCAGCTTGGTGGCAATTTTTACCTTATCACGATAGCCTTTTGCCAGGAACTTTCCCAGGCATGCTTCACTTCCACCGTAAGTATATGCGGTATCAAAATAATTGACCCCGGCTTCCACCGCCGCTGCCATCTCCCGCTCTGCCTTTTCCTGGTCGATTGCGGTTCCTTTCTTAGAATAACGCAGGCAGCCATAGCCTAAGATGGACAGCTGGTCTTTGTTTCCCGGATTTTCTCTATATTGCATGTTTATTCTCCCTTGCACTTGTTGTTATGGCTGCTGCGAAATGGGAAATGATAATAAAGATATCTTATTGCTGCTTTGACGGGATGCGCCTTTTGTTCACCTATAGCGAATACCACTCCGGCTGCAAGGGGCTCTAATAATTTTAGGACAATTCTTTTATATATGGCAAACGGTGCAAAGTCACATCCATGTTCCTCTGCACCTCGCTGGTACGTCCCTGTACCAGCGTTGCCTGGTATTGTCAAAATTCTAAGAGCCCCTAACAGCCTGCGCAAATGTATTCGTCTACAGGCGAACAGAAGACTGCATCCTGACAAGCATTAAGAAAACAGACATCCCTATTTATCATTTCTCCAGTTCGCAGTTACCGATTCTGCATAAGTTGCCGGGTGATGATATTTTCATACCACCACCCGGCACATATACTGTCATTATAAAGCTATCGGGAAAGTTTTGCAAGAATCACTCCCGCTCCTTTATCTTTTTAAATCCATCGGTCATGTCATAGGATGTAATGTTATCATTAATCCAGAGGTAAAATACATTGCCACTATACATTCCACGGACATTCTCGTAATTGACTCCGTTAATGTCCGGAATTTCTGCCTGTTTCTTAAAGGTCCCATTTTCATAGGAATATATCTGGTAGGTCTGCTTTGTTCTGCTGCTGCTATAGTCCTCACAAACCAGACCGATTAAATTCTTATCTTTTGAAATGATGACACTCTTATAATCATATAATGCTTCGCTGTAATCTACATCATTTAATACCAGCTTTGCTTCTTCGGTTACTTCTCCCGGATTTTCTATATTAAACATGGAAAGCTTAATGTTTTCTATATTTCCGGTCTTCTCATCAGATTCGTAACCGATGCCCAACAAATGTGTATCATCCCAGAAATGCAGATATTCGGAGAAGCCGGTCACCTTGAGTTCACCGATAATTTCCGGTTTTGCCGGATCTGATAAATCCACGGTAAACAGCGGGTCGGTATTCCGGTAGGTTACAAAGTAACCAGTGTTTCCCATAAAGCGGGCGGCATAGATTTCTTCTCCCGGTGCAATGCCCGTCAACTGTCCGGTTAATTTCATGTTCTCATCCAGAATATAAAGTGCATTCACCTCATCCTCTGTACTATAATCGGTGGTCAATACCCTGAGATATCCATCACTGGCATTGATTGCAAAGGTATCTCTGACATAACCCCTTACTGCCGTTGCCGCCACACCACTGATTCTGCCCTCATCCAGTGCAAATTTTGCAATATTGGTAATCATTGCTCCATCATAATCTTCCTCATATAAATACAGGGCATCTTTGCTGATATAAGTCTGGGCATATCCAGAGATTACAAGCTTACTGTCCAGCACTTTATCCGGCTTATTTACATCCAGTGAAGAAACCAGTATACCACTTTCTCCTGATGACTCCGGCAGATAAATTTCACCGGCGGCAACCTTTTCTCCATTTACTTTCGGAATCACTGAGGTATATTCCTTTTCTACATATCCCACCACATCGGATGTCATATGATACTGTGTAAAAAGATAGACTACATCTCCGATTTTCCGGGAAGTATTATAATAACCATCCTGGATTAATCTTCCTTCAAATTCCGGATTCCTGCGGTCTACGATACTGTATACCTGAATCTGTGTGGTGCTTTTTCCATTCATTTTATAGCAGAATGCACTGTCTTCAGAAGCATCTGATACAGCAATTTCTTCATCTGCGCTTTCTTTATCTGAGTTTTCCTTATCAGAGCCAGCTTTGCTGCTTTCGCCCAAGGATGTCTCATAGCCCTGCACAACCAGAATCAGCTGGTCTCCATCCACATAAATTTCCATCACCCGGTCTGCTGCGCCACAGTCTTTCGGGAGAAACCGTGTTACTTCTTCTAATTTTCCATCCCGGATATCCGTTATAACAATGTATTTATCCTCTACCGTATAAATGTAACTGCCATCAATTTTAGCAATATCACTCTCGTCTACACCTTCCATCTGCAGATTTGTCGTAGAATAATCTTTTCCGCCTTCCTTGCTGCCCTCCGACAAATCGGCAACGGCACTTCCGTACTCAGTTCCATCACTGTAGTAATATTTGTCACTGCCGGAATTCATTGCTCCCGATGCAGCATCGCTTGTCTCTGCACTTGTTTCCTCTTCTATCCAGTTCTGCTGATACCCCTTAAGAAGAGTCTGATATACCTCCTTATAATCCGATGCAGAATGATACATTGTTCCAAGAGCTGCCACATCCACATACCCTGTTTCACCTGCTTTTCCCACAGTCTGCTGCGTATCTGTCATTGCTACGGAATCCGTCTGCCCTGTACCGGAATTCTTATCGAAACGGGTCACTGTTATATAAATTCCGCTGCATACTACCAGTGCCAGCACTGCCACCATACTTCCAAGTCTGCGCCATGGAATTATTTTCTTCGATTTTTTCGGTTCCAAGTGCTGATTTTCCTGCTGCTGTTTTGCTTTCTGTTCCTGTAATTGTTTTTCTATCTGTTCCGGTTTCAGAGTCTCTGGTATCTCTATCTCTTCCGCCGCTTTTCTTAACTGGGTTAAAATCTCCTGTTCATTCATACCGGCACCTCCATCTCATCTGAATTTTCTGTTGTTTTCCAGACTTTTTGCATATCTTCCGTTTCTCACTTCCAATATTTCTCCACCATTTTCTTTATTCCCCGGCTCTCTTTTGAGCGGACGGTATTTTCGTTAAGGTCTAACAGTTTTCCGATTTCCTTACTGCTATACCCACAGAATAAATGCATGGCGATAATCATTCGTTCCTCGGAAGGCAGCTCAAAGAACAGGCTCCGGACTGCTGCATGCTCATCCATTCCGGATTTTCCCAGATGCTCTAAAAGCTCCGGTGTCAGCTCTTCCGGACGGGTCGCATACTCTTTTAATTTCCGTTTGCACTTATTACTTAAAATACGGAATATCCACGCCCGGAACGCTTCTGTCTTTCGAAGCTCCCCGATTTGTGCAAATGCATCTGTCACGGTATCGCTGACCACATCCTGTGCATCCTGCGGATGCTTCAGCACATATAACGCAAAGCGATACAAGTCCTGATAAACGCCTTCATATAATTGTGCAAATGCACCGGTATCCCCACTTTGTGCCCTGCACACCAGCTGCAGTTCCTGCTCCATATGCTCACCCTATACCTTCCTAAGTCCTTTCCTTTGACCGGTCTCATATATATAGTGTCACTGAATTCCATTCTGTTGCATATATTTTAAAATTTTTAAAAATAGCAGTACTCTTCACCGAATACAGATGCTGTCTAAGTGCTGTAAAGGGCACTAAGAATTTCGAAAAATCATTTTTATATCCGGCAACCGGTGCAAAGTCACATCCATGTTCCTATGCGCCTTGCCGGCACATCCTTGTGCCGGCATTGCCTAATATCTAACGAAATTCCAAGTGCCCTTAACAGCCCTTAAAATGCATCTGCACTTCGGCGAACACTCCTGCTATTCTTCAAGATTCAAAAAAACATATCTATAACTGGCTGATTACCAGCACATCATTTTCACGAATCACAGTATTTCCGTTCGGTATCACAACCTTCTCATTCCGCTTTAGAACAAGAACCAGCTTCTCTTCTCCCAGTTTTATTCTGGATAATGGCTTTCCAATCCACTTGCTGTCTTTTTCGATTGGGATTTCTGTCAGACAGATGCCAAGATTTTCTTCCGGAGATAAAGCACTTAAGACAATCTTGTCTCCGGCAAGCACTACCGTGTTGCCATTTGGAATGATACGCTCCTCGCCTCTTAGAATCAGCACCAGTAATAAATCCGGCAGGGAAGTAAGGTCTTTTATCTTGCGGTTCTCCCATGGATGTCCTGCTTTGATGCTGATTTTAACAAACTCCACCGGCATTTCATCGGAGTAGTCACTGAAGGTCTTCATGACGTTGCCATTTTCGTCTATCATGTCAAGCTTCTTTGCCACCAGTCCAAGCAGTGTACCCTGAATACTGATAGAGAACAGGACAATGAAAATAACTATGTGGAACAAATCATTTTTCGTATATGCCGGGCTTACTGTTGCCATAATTGCAAATACTATGGATGCCGCTCCACGAAGCCCCGCCCAGGACACCAGAAGCTGCTGCTTTACCGGGCAGCGGAATGGCATCAAGATAGCAAATACAGAAACCGGCCTTGCCACAAATGTTAAAAATACCGCAATTGCCAGTGCAATCGGCAGTATCTTCGGCAGTTGGGATGGATATGCCAGCAGACCAAGCAGGAAGAAAATCAGCATCTGCATCAATCCGGTGATTCCATCAAAGAAATGCACCAGTGATTTTTTGTGATGAAGTGGAGTGTTGCCAAGGATAATTCCGGCAATGTATGCTGCCAGATAACCATTTCCATTTATCATGGATGATCCGGCGTAGGATACCAGTGCCATACTGAATACAAATATCGTATCAAATCCATCCGTTGCAAAATTCACTTTTTTTAAAATGAATGCTGCTGCCAATGCCACAACTACTCCCACTAATATGCCAAAAATAATCTGCGAGAATATCATGACAACCAGCGAAGAACCACTTAATTCTCCGCTCATTATTGTTAATATAATTACGGTCAGCATATAAGAACATGGGTCATTACTACCACTTTCCACCTCCAACATGGATGCAGTATTGTTCTTAAGATTCAGCCGTCTGGAACGAAGGATTGAAAAGACCGATGCCGCATCCGTAGAACTGATTACAGAGCCAATCAGCATACTTTCCCAGAAATCCATTTTCAATATAAAATGACAGAATGCTCCGGTTGTTACTGCGGTCAGTATAACACCCACTGTTGATAATAATACTGCTTTACCAGCCACCGGCTTTGCCTGTTTCCAGTTGGTTCCAAATCCACCGTAAAACATGATAAAGATTAAGGACACCGTACAAATCTGTTCGGCAATCGTAAAATTATCAAAAGGAATCTTTAAAATTCCATCTGTTCCAAACATCATGCCAAGAAGAATATATGCCAACAGCATTGGAATTCCCAGTTTGTTGGACATTTTATTCAATGACAGGCACAATAAAATCACTGCTGCTACCAGTAAAATATAACTTGTCATAAATACCTCTCTTTCCTGTTTTTATTTACCTGTTGCTCTTACGTCTTCTTCTATCCCCTTTTCTTTTATTACCTCTACCTATTCCTTCTTTTCTTCTGCCTCCATGATACTTCCTGCCTTTACCAGTCCTCTCTGCAGTGCATCCCTTGCATTCTTCCAAGGCTGCTCCTTATAACGGTAATCATTCTTACAGATGAACCATTCTAAATCATCCCGCACCCTCTCATATCCGTTAATAAAAGTCTCATTTAAAGTCATCAGAAATTCATTCAGGTATTTCTTATCCATATATTCCGGGGCACCGGAAAACAGAACTTTATAATGATTTACACAAAAGCCTTTGGATGCTGCAAACTGTTTGCGGAAGTCTTCTTCTTTTTCATATAAATAGTAAATGGTATTGATATAATTTGTAAAGCTGTGATTAATGTAATCACACACAAAACACTTTTTCTCTTTTTCTTCTACAAAGGTAATCACCGGATGGACTGGCTGGCTCTTTTTCCTGAAAAGTACGGCTGCCTGAGGCAGTGGTGCTTTCATTGCTTTTTTTAACTCCTTAGCTGTCTTATCCATATGGGTCTTTAACATCATGGCAAGTCCTAATTTATTCGGATATTCATATAACATTTCCAAATGTTTCTGACAGAAGCCCTGTTCATCGCTCTGCTCACGGATATCTCCCTCCATGTAACTTGCACCCGGTCCAATGGTATAATTGATAGCATTTTCTTCTAATTTCTGATACATTCTGCAGACCGGACATTCGCTTTCCTCTGCAAATGCATCCTGTATTGGTATCGTATAAATCTCTGTTTTCATTTTAATCTCCTTAAAAATACACAAAAGGGTATTCCATATGCACTCCTTCGGCCTGTGGAATACCCTTCTCTTTGCAATTGTATACCGTTTATTACATCATGTTTTTCTCTACTTCTTCTTTCATGGAAGAAACGTTAAACTTACGGATATTTTCATCCAGTTCTGCTACTACAGAAGTAATTCTGGCAGTTGCATTCTTACATTCTTCTACCAAAGCTTCAAACTCGTTCATTGCCTCAGATGTATCTCTGGCACTTGTTGTATTTGTCTCTGCTGCTGCAGCAAGCGAATCCATTTTCTCTTCAATGGCACTCTTATGTTCATTCAAGCCACCGACTTCTGAATTGATTCCCTGAATAGAAGTGCTGACACTTTCAATTTCATGATTCAAGGCAGTAAAGATTGTCTCTGTCTCACGAATCTTTGTATTCTGCTGTTCAAATGCTTCTGATACTTTTCCGGTAATCTCTACACTGACATTAGAATTATCAATCAGTTCATTAACAATTTTATTAATCTGCTCTGAAGACTCTCTGGACTGGTCTGCCAAGGTACGGATTTCTTCTGCAACTACGGCAAATCCTTTTCCCTGTTCTCCTGCCCGTGCAGCTTCAATACTTGCATTTAAAGCAAGCAGATTTGTCTGGCTTGCAATTCCTGCAATAATCTCTGTTGCAGTACGAATCTGTAAGGCAGACTGATTGGTTCTGTCTGTCTGGCTCTGCACTTCATCAATAGACTGCCTGTTCTGTCTGCTGATTTCCACCAGCTGCTGCATAATCACCTCTGCTGATTCATTGCAGTCTTTCATTTTTAATGCACTGTCTGAAAGAAGTGTAATATTGCTGGCAATTACTTCAATAGCATTGCCGATTTCTGCTACTTTCTGCTGTACATGCTGTGTTTTCTCTGCCTGTGAAACGGTATTATCTGTAATGGAAGCAACTTCACCGCTCACCTGATCCAACGCTTCATTCATAGTGTCAAAGGACTGGCTGAATGTCGTAGACAGTTCGCTTAATTCCCTGCTGGCTCTACGGATTCCGGTCACAATCTGTGCAAAACTTCTTACCATATCATTGGCAGAGCCTAATAATTTGCTGATTTCATCATTTTTTTCATTATGTTTTGGTTCTTCTAACTGAAGGCTTCCATCCGCAATCTTATCCATACTGCCAATTACTGCTTTCAGTTTTCCGGCAATTGCTACTGCAAGCCACAGGGAACCTGCCACAAATACCGCTAAAACCACAATTAAAATAATCGTTCCCACACCTGCATTTAATGCTGTATTCTGTACCAGATGCATTATGATAATTCCGGCAAGTCCAACCAGAAGAATCGGAAGTGAAATTACTGCAATTAATCCAAGTGCCAGTTTCTTTCCTATATTATTTTTTTCTGAAGATTTACGTTTCTCTGCCATTACTGCTCTTCCTCCTTATAGCTCTTATCGCTTATTCTTATGTATTGTCTTTTTATCCGGTTATCTTTAAATAAGCTGCGGAAAATGCCGGCATATCGAGACCACCCTGAAATGCTGCTTTTTCTCCGGTCAGCAGGTCAACTGCTTCTGCTGCTCCTGCATCAAAGGATGCATGGAAGGGATTCTCTTCCAGATTGATTGCTACAAGAATCCGCTCGCCTTCAAAGCTTCTCTCAAATACAATCTGCCGGTTTGTTAAGAATACCTTGCGGTAGTTGCCATAGCAAAGTGCTTTTTCCGATTTATGAACCTTCGCCAGTCTGGAAATATAATCGGTAAGTTCATTCCATTCCGGTGCTTCAAAAGACGGACGGAGTGCTTCATCCCCACCATTTTCTTTCTTTCCTTCTGCAGCCCATTCACTTCCATAGTAGACACATGGGATGCCAGGAATTGCAAACAGCATTGCATATACCAGTGGAAGATGTTCTTTTTCCTTTAAAGTGCTTGCCAGACGGTTCACATCATGATTATCCAGGAAATTCAAAAGATGCCTGCCCTGATACATTCCGCAGAAATGCTGCTCCAGGGTATAATTGATTTCAAAGAGGTTGCGGTCATTAAAGCTGGACCACATTCCCTTATATGCCTGATAATTTGTTACACTATGCAACATATTCTGTTCATCCAAAAGACGGTTATAATCACCATGAATCATCTCGCCCAGGAGATAAAAATCATCCTTTTTCGAATCTACGAACTGACGTAATCTTCTAACAAAATCCATATCCAGACTGTACGCAACATCCAGACGCAGTCCGTCAATATCAAATTCTTTTATCCATCCTTCTACTGCTGAAAAGATATGCCGGATTACTTCTTCATTCCGCAAATTCAGTTTTACCAGCTCATTATGTCCTTCCCAGCCTTCATAGGAAAGTCCGTCGTTATAATTATTATTCCAGCCAAAATTCACATTTGTGAACCAGTCCTTATATGGAGAATTCTCTCTGTTTTTCAGTAAATCCTGAAATGCAAAGAAGCCTCTTCCCACATGGTTAAACACTCCGTCCAACACTACTTTGATATTGTTGTCATGTAATTTCCCACATACTTCTTTAAAGTCCTCATTGGTTCCAAGTCTTACATCTAACTTTGTATAATCCCTGGTATCATAACCGTGACGGTCTGATTCAAAAACCGGACAGAAATATATTGCATCCACTCCAAGCTTTACCATATGCGGAATCCAGTCTTCCACTTTCTTTATCCGATGAGCCAGAACACCATCATTTTCTGTTGGTGCCCCGCAAAATCCCAATGTTGAAATCTGATAAAATACACTGTCATATGACCACATAAAAACTGTTCCTCCTGTCTGTCCATCATGTGCTGTGGTTTTTCCGCTACTCGCGGAATAAAGAATGTGCCTTGGCACATTCTCGCGCCTGCGGCGGTCGCTTGCGACATCTACCTTATACGCCGCAGTGCGCATCCTCACGGAGCGTTTTTTACTTTACAGGAAAGCAATTTCCTGTAAAGTAAAAGAGGACGGTTCCTTTTGCGGGAACCGTCCTCCTAACTTCTTCCCTCTGCCTTCGCCCATGTTGTTTCAATTGCACTTATTATAACATAACTTTATAGCATAAGGGAATTTTTTTCTTGCATTTTTCCTAATTTTTTTTGATTTTTATAACGTTATTTTGTTATTTTTCAACACCGGTAAGCTGATATCCTGCTTTTTCAATCACTTCTGCAAATGCTGCATCCGGAATCTCTTTGTCCATGGTTACTTCAGCACTCTTTGTCGCAAGGTTGACAGCTGCCTTTACTCCTTCCATGGCATTTAATGCTTCTTCCACATGTTTCTTACAGTGTTCACACATCATTCCTTCAATTTTAAGTGTTTCTTTCATTTTATTATCCTCCTTATCATTTTCATTATTATCTGTCACTTTTTCTGCTGACTGTTCTATCTGACTTCCTGCTGCTTTTTCCACTATCTGTTCTGCCACATTTCCTGCTGTCTGCTCTAATCGCTGCGGTTTAAAAAGCTTTAACCGGAGAGCATTGCATACTACACAGACGCTGCTTAAGCTCATTGCTGCTGCACCGAACATCGGATTTAATTTAATATGAAATGCCGGGTATAAAGCGCCTGCTGCCAGTGGAATTCCAATGCTGTTATAGAAGAATGCCCAGAACAGGTTCTCCTTGATATTGCGGATAACCGCTTTACTTAACCGGATGGCTGTTACGGCATCCATCAGATCATTCCGCATCAGTACCGCATCTGCACTTTCGATTGCCACATCTGTTCCTGCTCCAATGGCAATTCCTACATCGGCTCTTGCCAGTGCCGGTGCATCATTGATTCCGTCTCCAATCATGGCAACCTTATGTCCCTGCTGCTGCAGTTTGGCAATATGCCGTTCCTTATCCTCCGGCAATACTTCTGCAATTACTTTTGGAATTCCAAGCTTCTTACGAATGGCTTCGGCGGTACGTTTATGATCTCCGGTCAGCATTACTACCTC
>ULXZ01066275.1_pt1 | contig 18253 bp, 10 predicted proteins | sample 1961701 | NCBI WGS metagenome assembly ULXZ01 (sample SAMEA4835850, study PRJEB28245) | human gut metagenome | biome: gut microbiome; material: fecal sample | place: Denmark | collected 2008 | reverse complement strand
CTTCCCCTCAAGCTCCGCAAGGGGAAGACAATTGGGGTGCGTTGCAAACTTAAGCAGCGCACTTACGTTACGCGAGGCAGCTACGGTTTATTCCAATGTTCCGAACCGGGACACCGGAAAAAACCGTATCCGTAGCTGCCTCAATTCGCCTCTGAAAAATCTTTATCTGTTGGGGCGATGGAGATGACCTTCGCGTCGCCGGTCAGGCGCATGACGCGCACGCCCTGGGTGCTGCGCGACAGCAGGCTTATGCTGCCGACGTCCATGCGGATTATCGTGCCGTCGTCGGAGATGACGAGCAGATCCTCGTCGCCGGTGACAATAACGACGTCTGCGACGGGGCCGGTCTTATCGGTGACGTTGTAGTTTTTAAGTCCCATGCCGCCGCGGTTCTGCACGCTGTATTCGCCGACATCGGTGCGTTTGCCGTAGCCGTTTTCGGTTATGCTCAGTATCGCCGCGCCCTCGGCCGCGATGCCCGCGCCGACGACATAGTCGCCCTCGCGCAGGCGGATACCGCGCACGCCGACCGCATCGCGTCCCATTGCGCGCGCGTCGGTCTCGGCAAAGCAGATGGCCATGCCGTCGTGCGTTGCAAGCAGGATCTTATCCTCGCCGGTGGTCTGCAAAACGCTTATCAGCTCGTCGCCCTCGTCCAGCGACAGGGCGCGGATGCCGTTTGATCGTATGTTCTTGAACGCCGACTGCGCGGTGCGCTTGACAGTGCCGTTGCGCGTGACGAACACGAGGTAGTTGTCCTCGGTCACGCCGCGGCCTGCGATCATGGCGCTGACCTTCTCGCCGGGGTCGGTGGGGATGATATTGACAATATTCTGGCCGCGCGCCGAGCGTCCGGCCTCGGGGATGCGGTAGCCCTTGCGGACATACACCTTGCCGAGGTTCGTGAAGAACAGGATGCTGTCGTGCGTGGAGGCGGTGAACACCGTTTCGACATAGTCCTCCTCGCGCGTGGCCATGGCCTTGACGCCCTTGCCGCCGCGGCCCTGTGCGCGGTACTCGGCGGTCGGCAGGCGCTTGATATAGCCGTTGTGCGTGAGGGTGTAGACGCAGTCCTCCTCCTCGATCAGGTCCTCGATGTCGATCTCGTCCTCGACGTCCTGGATCTCAGTCTTGCGCTCGTCGCCGTACTTATCGCGGATCTCGATCAGTTCGTCCTTGAGCACACCCTTGATCTTTTCGGGGTCGGCGAGCAGCTCCTTGAAGTAGGCAATGCGCTCCTCAAGCTCGCGATACTCGTTCTCCAGCTTCTCGCGGTCGAGACCCTGGAGCGATTTCAGGCGCATGTCCAGTATCGCCTGCGCCTGCACGTCGGACAGTCCGAAGCGCTCCATCAGGTTCTGCTTTGCGTTATCGTAGCTGTTGCGGATGATGTGGATGACCTCGTCGATGTTATCCTGCGCGATGAGCAGACCCTCCAGCAGGTGGGCGCGCTCCTCGGCCTTTTTGAGGTCGTATTTCGTTCTGCGCACGATCAGCTCTTCCTGGAAGGTGAGGTACTCGTCGATGATGTGGCGCAGGTTTAGTATCTTCGGCTGGGTCTGGTTGTTTACCAGCGCCAGCATGTTTATCGAAAAGCTCGTCTGCATCTGGGTCTGCGTCAGCAGGCGATTGAGCACGACCTGCGGATTTGCGTCGCGCTTTAGTTCAATGACGATGCGCATACCGTTGCGGTCGGTCTCGTCGCGCAGGTCGGATATGCCCTCTATGCGCTTGTCGCGCACGTTCTCCGCGATCGTTGCGATGAGCTGGCGCTTGTTGACCTGATACGGAAGCTCGGTAACGATAATTCTCGTTCTGTCCTTGCCGAACTCCTCAAACTCGGTGCGCGCGCGCATGATGACCTTGCCGCGGCCGGTCATGTACGCCTGGCGGATGCCAGAGCGGCCGAGAATGATGCCCTTTGTCGGAAAATCGGGGCCGGTGACGTGCTGCAAAAGCTCGTTCATCGTCGCCTCGGGATTGTCCAGCACGCAGATGCACGCGTTGATGACCTCGGTGAGGTTATGCGGCGGAATATTCGTCGCCATGCCGACCGCGATACCCGACGAGCCGTTCACCAGCAGGTTCGGGAATCTTGACGGCAGCACACGCGGCTCCTTGCGCGTTTCGTCGAAGTTCGGGTCCCAATCGACCGTGTCCTTCTCGATATCACGCAGCATCTCGTCGGACATGCGCGCCATGCGCGCCTCGGTGTAACGATATGCGGCCGGGGGGTCGCCATCGACCGAGCCGAAGTTGCCGTGGCCGTCAATCAGCGGATATCGCATCGAGAAGTCCTGCGCCAGTCGCACCAGTGCATCATACACCGATGCGTCGCCGTGCGGATGGTATCTGCCCAGCACGTCGCCGACCGCCGTCGCGCATTTGCGGAACGGCTTGTCATGCGTCAGGTTATCCTCGTACATTGCATACAAAATTCTGCGGTGCACGGGCTTTAGGCCGTCGCGCACGTCGGGCAGCGCACGGCCGATGATGACGCTCATCGCATACTCGATATAGCTCGTCGTCATCTCGCCGACCAGCTCCGACTGGACTATGTGCTGCTCCGGAAACGCTATATCCTCGGGTTTGTAATCCTTATTCTTACTTGCCATCTTTTAGTTACGCCTTTCTGCTGTACTTATACATTTATTGCAAAATCCCGACCGGAATGTTCCGGCGAAACCATAAAACTCTCGCTCTGTTTTACATTCTTCAACGCTTAACAGACACGGTATCGCGGCAATGATGGAAACCGTAAGGTTTCGCGCTGTTTTTGTGCGTACCGTATTTGTTTATTCTTCATTATTCATTATTCATTAGCAGACGCAAGTCTGCATACTGGCTTCCCCTTGAGGGGCTCGCTCGCCGCGAGGGGCATTGCGCCTTACACTATCCACCTGTTCAGAACCGGAATATGCGATATTACCCAATACACGGCGGTGCCGACGGCGACGATCGCAGCAGTCAGCAGCGGTATTGATACTGCCGGTGTTACGACCGTGAACGCACCGAGATTTTGAAGCGTGTACATCACGAACATATGGCAGAGATATATGCAGAACGATGCCCTGGACATATAAGCCACAAAACCTTTGCCCTTTTTCAGCCCTTCGCCGGCGTGCAGACACAGGATGAATATTCCCGCCGAAAGCAGGCACATTCCGAATGTCATGCCGTCGAGGCAGCCCTGAAACAGTACACCGTTTGCCCTTGTCACGAGCAGCGTCGGCAGAAGCACCGCGGCATAGCCTATAACAGCAAGCAGCATACCGGTTTTTACCGAGAATCGATTTCTGTTTATGTAATAACCGAGCACACCGTAGCCTATGGCGGAGTAGCTCATTACCATCGACCATTGCGACGGTATGTCACCCACCAGGTTAAACGGCCAGTACGGCTTCACGGTCGGGTACAGTATGCCGAACAAGAACCACACCAGCAGAAAATATCTCATTTCCTTTTCGGTCGCGTTTTTTACAAAGCTTCTCGTTACTGGAAGGAAGAAGTACACCAGCAGCATTATGTGGATATAATACAGGTGGAACTCCTGATTAAACAGAAGCACTTCCTTAAATGCATTGACAATATTCGCTGCATTGAGCGCGCCGCCGAAATACAGCCACCACAGCTTATATGCCATTGCCCAGACAAGCATTGCGATAACAAGGCGAAGAATATTGTGCGAATACAGCCTTTTTACCGTAAGCTCCTTTTCAGGGCGCAGCATAAGAGCGCCCGAACACATGAGAAACAGCGGCACACCCGCTCCGCAAAGGCATCTCCATACGACCGATGCGTCAAACTGCCATGTGCCGACCGCACCGTACACCACAAGGTACTGTGCCGAAACATGGATCATAACGATGCTGAATATTGCAATCGTTTTTATCAAGTCTATCCCCGTTGATCGCTTCATTTTCTGATTTTTTTCTCTTCTCTTGTTCATTAGCCGACACAATATCTCTTTCGCCGCTGCTCCTTTAAAAATCGAGATTAACCGCGTATTTGGCGTTTTCTTCAATGAACGCCTTGCGCGGCTCGACCTGCTCGCCCATGAGGATGGTGAAAATCTCGTCGGCCTTGACCGCGTCCTCGAGACAGATGCGGCGCAGGGTGCGCGTTTCGGGGTTCATGGTCGTCTCCCACAGCTCGTGCGGATCCATCTCGCCGAGGCCCTTGAAGCGCGAAATATCGACCTTTGCGTTCGGGTTATCGCCGCGCAGCTCGGCGGAGACGCGGTCGCGCTCCTCGTCGGAGAAAGCCACGCGCGTGGTCTTGCCGCGCGAGAGCTTATACAGCGGCGGCACTGCGGAATATACATAGCCCTGCTCGATGAGCGGACGCATGAAGCGGAAGAAGAAGGTCAGCATAAGGGTGCGGATGTGCGCACCGTCAACGTCGGCATCAGCCATGATGACTATCTTGTGGTATCTTAGCTTGTTTACGTCGAACTCGTCGCCGATGCCTGCGCCCAGCGCGGTTATGACCGGTGCGAGCTTATCGTTGCCATAGACCTTGTCCGCGCGCGCCTTTTCGACGTTGAGCATCTTGCCCCAAAGCGGCAGGATCGCCTGATAACGCGAGTCGCGGCCCTGGGTGGCCGAGCCGCCTGCCGAGTCGCCCTCGACGATGTACAGCTCTGTCAGCGACGCGTCGCGCTCGTTGCAGTCGCGCAGCTTGTCCGGCATCTGGCCGGACTCAAGCCCCGTCTTTCTGCGCACCGATTCGCGCGCCTTGCGCGCAGCCTCGCGCGCACGGGAGGCGGTCATCGCCTTGTCGAGTATTGCCTTGCCGACGGCGGGGTTTTCCTCCAAAAACTGCTCGAGCTTATCGGATACCACACTGTCTACCAATGTTCGCATCTCGCTGTTGCCGAGCTTTGCCTTGGTCTGTCCCTCAAACTGCGGCTCGGTGAGCTTGACGGAGATGATCGCGGTCATGCCCTCGCGGCAGTCCTCGCCGGAGAGCTTATCGTCGTTTTTCAGAATGCCGACCTTGGTTCCGTAGGCGTTCAATACTCGCGTGAGCGCCGTACGGAAGCCGGTTTCGTGCATGCCGCCCTCGGGCGTGTGGATGTTATTCGCAAACGAGACTATGACCTCGTTATAGCTGTCGTTGTATTGCAGGGCGATCTCGGCCTCGGAGTCGGATCTTTCGCCCTTCATGTAGATGACCTCGTTGTGCAGCGGCGTTTTATTCTGATTGATGAACGAAACGAACTCGCGGATGCCGCCGGCGTAGCACATCTCGTCCTTCTGCTCCTTGCCCTCGCGCTTGTCCTCGGTGGAGATGTAAAGGCCGCCGTTTAAAAACGCCTGCTCGCGCATGCGCGTGTGCAGCGTGTCGTAGTCGTAGACCGTGTCGTCGAACATCTCGGGGTCGGGCTTGAAGCGGACGGTCGTGCCGGTGCGGTCGGTGTCGCCGACGATGCGCATTTCCTGCGTGATGTTGCCGCGCGAGAACTTCATCTCGTAGATCTTGCCGTTTTTGTGGACGTGGACGACGAGCCACTCGCTCATTGCGTTGACGACCGATGCGCCGACGCCGTGCAGGCCGCCGGATACCTTGTAGCCTCCGCCGCCGAACTTGCCGCCGGCGTGCAGCACGGTGAACACTACCTCGAGTGCGCTCTTGCCGGTCTGCACCTGGATATCCACGGGGATGCCGCGGCCGTTGTCGCGCACGCAGATAACGTCGCCCGGCTCGATGATGACCTCGATGCGGTCGCAGTATCCGGCCAGCGCCTCGTCGATGGAGTTATCGACGATCTCGTACACAAGGTGGTGCAGACCCGACGACGACGTCGAGCCGATGTACATGCCCGGGCGCTTTCTGACCGCCTCAAGCCCTTCGAGCACCTGGATCTTCGATGCGTCATATTCCTGCGTTATCTTCTCGTTAATATCCGACATTTTCTATCGCCTTTCATTGTAATTTGCTCTGCTTTTGAAAAAGCCTCTTCATATATACCCTTGTTTCCGGGCAAAACTTGTACGTTTTCGTACAAGTTTTTTTTAATAGCGCATTAAAATTTTATGAATACGGTGATTGCTGTTGCCCGGTTCGAGGCTGCGGAGGAAACCGTAGTTGCCTCGCACTATGTTAGTGCAGTGTTTAGTTTTTTGCCGCACTCCATTGGCTCTCCTGTTAAGGGGAGCCAACGGGTGCGGTGCAAAACTTAAGCAGCGCACTACAGGGTTGCGTAGCATTTATGGTTTATTCCGTTGTTTCCGGTCGGGCTACCAGAGATAGCCGTATCCGTAGCTGCCCCGATGCGCCTCTAAAAAAGCGCGAGAGTTTTACGGTTTGGTCAGTAACTTCGACACCGGGCTACCAGAGATAGCCGTATCCGCAGCTGCGTCAAATCGCTTCTAAAAATCTCTTGAAGAGGGTTTGGGGTGACATTTGGCTCAGATACACGGTCATGCCGTCGGCGCCTTGGCAGACGACGAAGCTTTTGGGAATATCCTCTGCGACGTTTACAACGTGGCCGCTTTTTTCGGCTGCGGCGAGGTACTTTCTCGTAAGGTGCGACTGGCTGGTGTTATCGAGGTCGAACACGCCGACGATGCTGTCCTTGCGGACGACCGCGCCCGCGCCCAGATGCAGATACATCAGCCTATCCTCCCGTTTCCTACGTGCAGCACCTTGCCGCCGGTGCGGCGCGATATGCCCTCATCCTCGCAGCAGGTTATGAGCGTCTGTCCGCCGCCGATGCGGTTGAGCACGAACTCCTGTCGCTTCGTGTCAAGCTCCGAGAGCACATCGTCGAGCAGCAGTATCGGATACTCTCCGGTCTCGTCGAGATATATCTCACGCTCGGCAAGCTTTATGGAAAGCGCGGCTGTGCGCGTCTGGCCCTGACTTGCGAAGCTGCGCGCATTTTTGCCGTTTATGCTGATTATCAGGTCGTCCTTATGCGCGCCGGAAAGGCACTGGCCGCTGTCAAGCTCGGCGCGGCGATGCGCCTCCATGTGGTCGCACAGGTCGTAGAAAATCTCCTTTGCCGATGCGGTCGGGTCCTTGACCGCAGACACGGTTGAGTATTCAATGCCGAGCTTCTCGTCTGCGCCGGAAAACTCGCTGTGTATGGGCGCGGCCTCATCGGCAAGGCGCGCGGCGAACGAGGCACGGTATCGGATAAGCTGCGCCGAGGTGCGGCACATGCCGTCGGAAAACTCATCGAGCGTATCCAGAAGCGAGGGCTTCTCGCGCCAGTCCTTGAGTATGCGTGTTTTGCTCTCGTAGAATTTATTAAATTGCGAAAGGTACTCGGCGTAGCGCGGCCGGATCTGGCTTATCGCGTTGTCCATCAGCCGCCTGCGCGCCGCCGCGCCTTCTTTTATCAGGTTCAGATCGTCCGGGCAGAACAGCACGACATTCAGCGTTTCGCCCAGCTCCGACGCGGTTTTTTTCACCGAGTTCACGGTTATCTGCTTTCTCACGCCGCTGCGCAGCAGTATCCTCACGGTCTGCTCGCGCTCGTGGCTCACGACGTCGGCAAGTATCTCCGCGCTGTCGCAGCCGAAGCCTATAAGCTCCCTGTCAAACCGGGTGCGGAAGCTTCTGCCCATCGCGAGCATGTACACCGATTCCAGCAGATTGGTCTTGCCCTGCGCGTTTTCGCCGTAAATGACGTTCGTGCCGGGCGAGAAGTCCGCCGTTTCAAAGTCGTAATTACGAAAACCGTTGAGGGCGATGCGGTTTATTCTCATCTTGTTATCTTGACGGTCTGTCCTGCAAAGGTTACCGTGTCGCCCGCGTGCAGCTTTTTGCCGCGCATGGTGCACACCTCTCCGTTTACCTCTACAAGACCCTCGGCAATGACGTATTTCGCCTCGCCGCCCGTGCCCACCAGCGCCGCAAACTTCAGCAGCGCATCAAGCTTTATAAACTCTGTACTTATCTCTACATCCATTTTTTTAGTAGCGCTTTAGCGCACTCCTTATACATTTATTGCGGTTGCCCGGTTCGGAACATTTGTGGAAACCGTAGCTGCCACTTGCTACATTAGTGCAGTGTTTAGTTTTTTGCAGCACTCCATTGGCTCCCCTGTCAAGGGGAGCAGGCAGCTTTGCTGCCGAGGGGTTTAATTATAACCTATTAACTATCAGCTATTAGCTCTCCGCTGCGACCGCAACCGCTCGTAGGGAACGGATTTATCCGTTCCGTTTTTTTAGAGGCGAATTACTGCTCCTACGGATACATTTTCTGCGCTTGCCCGGTTCGCAACATTGGCGGAAACCATTACGTTCCGCATTCCATAAGGCAACGCACCCGTAGGGGCGATCATTGAGCGCCCGTGTGTTATGGTTTTGCCGGCAGTTTCCGGTCGCACTGACGCAACAACTGTATCAGCAATTATTCACTATTAATTATTCATCATTCATTATTCATTGGGGCGGTCACAGACCGTCCCATTTGCCTTCCCCTGCGTAGCTTGAGGGGAAGGTGTCACCCTGGTGACGGATGAGGTGTTATTATATCTGCGGCGTTAGCCGCCACATTAATTATTCATTATTCATCATTCACTATTCATTGAAGTTAAAAATTCATGCTTGCATGAATTTTTAACTTCTCAGCCTTATCGGGAGGATCATGTATTTGAACTTATCGCTGCCGTCGCAGGGGACCATGATGCAGGGCGAGGTATTGCTGTTCAGGCACAGATCCAGCTCGTCGGCCGGGGCGGCCTTCAAAGCGTCCATGAGGTACTTGCCGTTGAAGCCGATCTCCAGACCCTCGCCGTTGCCCTCGGCAAAGCACGCGTCCTCGGCCTTGCCGATGGGTGTGTTGCACAGGCAGTCGATGAAATTCTCGTTAAAGGTCATGCGCACGGGGTTTTTGGTCTTTTCATCGATGATCAGCGCGACGCGGTCAACGACCTTTAAAAGCTCGCCTCTGCCGACCTTTATATGGATCTTGAAGGTGTCGGGCATTGCCTTGCGGTAGTTGAGGAAGTCGCCCTCGAGCCTGCGGCTTATTACGACTGTGCTGCCGACGGTGAACGAGACGTGGTTTGCGCCGACGAAGATATTCGTATCCTCCTCCGAGTCGCTTGCGCTGATGCGCTCTATATCCGAAAGCGCCGTGCCTGGCACGATAAACTCATTGTGCTCCTCGGGGCCTTCGATGTACTCGCGGCGGATCGCGAGGCGGTAGCCGTCAACCGAGACCATGGCCAGGGTTCCGGCCTCGACCTCGAACAGCGAGCCTGTGTACACCGGGCGGCTGTCGTTATCGCTGATGGCGAACATCGTCTGGTTTATCATGCTCTTGAGCACGCCCTGCTTTATTTTGTAGCTTCTTATTCCGTCAACGCTGGGCAGCTCAGGGTATTCGCCGCTGTCCATGCCCATAAACGAGAACTCGGTTTTTCCGCACTTGACGGTGGTCTTGTTATCCTCGTCGGAGGATATCGTCACCATACCGTCGGGCATGCGGCGCACCATCTCGCCGAAAAGCTTTGCGTCGAGGACTATGCTGCCGGGTTCGGAAACGTCGGCCTCAACAGTCGTATATATGCCTTTTTTAAGGTCGTACCCCGTGACTCTCAGCCGCTCGCCGGCTTCGAGCAGAACGCCCTCGAGCGTCGGGATCGGGCTTTTCGCCGCGGCCGCTCTTGCGCAGACTGCAACGGCTGCCTGAAGAATGTGCTTTTCACATGAAAATTTCATAACGTTCCTCCCGTTAAAAACGAAAAAAATAGAATGATATATAAATAAATCTTTTTAAGTTCAGTAGTATTAGCAGTAGTTGAAATTATTGTGGAAAAGTCGAAAACACGCTTGATGCGCCTCGATTTTTCGTGTTGAAAAAAATGTTCGTAAATTTAAGTCTTTCAACACACAAAATTTTGACCCCAAGTTTTCAACACAAAAAAACAAACAATCAACATTCCTTTGTTGTTTTTTTTAGTGGCGAATTGACGCAGTCACGGATACGCTTATCTCTGGTTGCCCGGTATCGAGGGTGTGGAGGAAACCGTGGTTGCCTCGCGCTGCGTTAGTGCAAGCTACGTTTTATGGTGTCCCGGTATCGAAACATTGGTGAAAACCGTGCGTGCCGCGCTTCCCGAAAGTGTGCTGCTAAGATTTGCACTGTACCCAATTGTCTTCCCCTCAAGCTCCGCAGGGGAAGGCTTTTTAGTGGCGTATTTACGCTGGTACCGATACGGTTTTTGCGATGTCCCGACCGGTGGGTGCTGACTAAACCGTTATACGCGGAACGGATTTATCCGTTCCCTACTAATTGCTATAAGCTAACAGCTATCAGCTCATTGAGAATTAATGTTCGAGGTTATATCGCGGACGGCTGCGGAATACATGGGATCTTCCTTTATCATCTCCTCGACCTTGCGGATGGACGAAAGCACCGTCGAATGGTTTCTGTCGCCGTACTCTGCGCCGATCTCCTTGAGCGGAAGGTTGGTTAGCGTGCGGATAAGATACATGGATATCTGACGCGCGGTGGCAGTTGCCTTGCTGCGGTTCTGTCCGCGCAGATCCTCCTCGGAGAGCTGAAAATAACGCGCGCTCTCGCGGATGATGAGCTGCGGCGAGGGAATAAACGTTCCGATGCGCACAACGTCCTTTATAGCGCGCTTGACGGCGGCGGTGTCGATGGTGCTGTCGAGTATTTCCCTGTACGCGGTCAGGCGCTTTATGACGCCCTCGATCTGGCGCACGTTCGAGGTTATCGTCTCGGCAATGTATGCTACCGCATCATCCTCCAAAACGAGGCCGAGCTGCGCTGCCTTGGCACGGGTTATCACCATGCGCGTTTCAATGTCCGGCGGCTGGATATCCGCCATAAGTCCGCCCTGGAAGCGGCTCATAAGACGATCGTCGAGCAGGCTCATCTCAATCGGCGGACGGTCGGAGGTGATTACTATCTGGTGTCCGGCCTCGTAAATGTTGTTGAAGGTGTGGAAAAATTCCTCCTGCGTGGCCTGCTTGCCGGCTATGAACTGGATATCGTCAACGAGGAAGAGGTCAACGTTGCGGTATTTCATGCGAAATTCCTCGCCCGTGCCCTCTTTGATGGACTTCAGCAGCTGGTTTGTGAACTCATCGCCCTTTATGTAGGCGATCTTCGCACGTGGATTATTCTCGCGTATATACTGGCCGATGGCCAGCAGCAGATGCGTTTTTCCAAGGCCGGAGTTGCCGTAGATAAACAGAGGATTGTACGCGCTGCCGGGCTTGTGTGCGACGGCAACGGCGGCATTGTGCGCAAACTTGTTGGAGTTTCCGACGATGAAGCGATCGAAGGTGTAGCCTGCCATCTCGGGCAGGGGATCGTTGTCGGCCTTGCGCTCTTCATAGTCGCCAAGCTCGTCCTCGGTGAGCACTTTGACAGTGAACTCGGTCGAAAAAATGTCGCTCATCGCGTTTTTTATAGTCTCGGCAAAGCGCTTAACTATAATGTCGCGCTTAAAGTCCGAGCTTGTCTTGAGAACAAGGGTGCTGCCGTCGATCTCGACCGGCTCGCAATCCTCAAACCAGGTGGAAATGGCCGTGTCCGTCAGGTTCTGACCCAGCACGCCCAGCACCGCCTGCCATATATCGTTCAGTGAATTAACGCTCATATACAGATCCTCGTTTATTCGCAAATTACCCCATTTTTGAAATTAATATATTATATCAAATCCCCACCCCCTTTGCAATATAAATATATTATAATTAATGTAGTATATTATATATTATATCTATAAGATATAGACTCGGAGGGAAAGGGCTTTTTTAGAGGCGCTTTTTTAGAGGCGCATTGACGCAGCTACGGATACATATATCTCTGGTAGCCCGGTTCGGAACAATGGAGGAAACCGTGACGTTTCGCGTAACGCAAGTGCAATGCTGAGTTTTTGCCGCCTCCCATTGGCTCTCCTGTCAAGGGGAGCAGGCAGCTTGCTGCCGAGGGGTTTCGGTGGCGCATTGACGCAGCTACGGATACATTTATCTCTGGTGACCCGGTTCGCGGTTGCGCAGGAAACCGTAGCGTTTCGCGTAACGCAAGTGCGCTGCTGCGTTTTGCAACACAAACTTGTAGGGAACGGATTTATCCGTTCCCTACAAGGTGCGGCAAAAAACTTTGCAACGCACTACCGGGTTGCGTAGCAGCTACGGTTTTTACCAATGTCTCGATACCGGGATACCAGAGATATGAGTATCCGTAGGTGCGCCAATGCGCCTCTGAAAAACTTGAATTCGATATAAAAAAAAGGTATAATATTTGGACTATGAAAATACTCAATCAGCAGATTTTTGAAAACAAGGAAGCAGCCGCCCTCCCGGGTCTGATGGAGAGCGGAGGGCTTCCTGCGCTCGTTTCGGGACTTTCGGGCATACACAGGGTAAACCTTGCCGCGGCGCTTTATGAAAAGCTGGAGCTGCCGATGTTCGTGGTGTGCCCGGACGACAGCGCGGCAGAGAGCTTCTCGCGCGACCTCGAGGCCATGCTCGGCCGGCCGGTAAACACGCTGTACTCGCGCGACTTCACGTTTTACCCCTCGCTGGCCGCGTCCAGAGAGGCCGAGCAGAAGCGCCTTTATGTTTTAAACGCCCTCAGATGCGGCGAAAGCCCGGTTACGGTAGCAACGGTATCGGCGCTCATGCAGCGCGCAATACCGCCTCAGACGCTCGGCAAAGCCGCTTTTACGGTGAAAGACGGCGAGCCATGCCCTCCCGAGGAGCTGGAGGCGGCGCTTCTGCGCTGCGGCTACACCCGCTGCGAGCAGGTCGAGGGCACGGGACAGTTTGCCCGGCGCGGCGGAATAATCGACTTTTTCTCGCCGGCGTATCCCGAGCCTGTGCGCATTGAATTCTGGGGCGACGATATCGACAGCATGGGCTTTTTCGACATAAAGACCCAGCGCAGAACGGAAAGCGTCGAATTTTGTCGAATACTACCGGCGGCAGAGAGCCTTATGACGCTCACCTCCGGCGGAACGGAGTCGCTTACGGACGCACTGCGCGCGGCTGCGGATAAATGCGCAAGGCACAAAAGCTCGCAGCAGCTGCGGCAGCTTGAGCAGAATCTGCGCGCGGATATCGAGCGGCTCGAGCAGAATGTTAAGATCGAATACGCCGACAGATACATGCCGTTTCTGTACGAAAAGGCCTCGGGCGCGGACTACATACCCGAGGAGGCGGTGGTTTTCCTCGACCAGCCGCCCAGATGCGCGGACAGAGCAAAGGGCTTTGCAAAGCAGCTCGGCGACGATCTGAGCGAGCTTGTCAAAAGCGGCATGGTCGCGACCGACGCACCGTCGTTCCGCATAAGCTGGGATGAGCTGACGAATGTCTTGTCCGAGCATGCGCTGTACATGGCAGACGCATTCACCGTCGGGCGCTACCCCGTGGAGCCGAAAACGCTCGCGAGCATCCCGGCAAAGCAGCTGCCGTCGTACGCAGGCTCTGTCAAGACCGCAGCCGAGGACGTTTCGGCGTATCTCAAGCAGGGCTTCCGCGTTGTGGTTCTGGCAGGAGACATGCGCAGAGCCGAGCTTCTGCAAAGCTTTTTGAAGGATTCGGGCATCATCGCCTACGTTCAGGAAACGCTTGAAAAGCTGCCGGAGGAGGGCTGCTGCACGATATCCGTCGGCGGCATGTCGGCAGGCATGGAGTATCCCGGCATAAAGCTTGCCGTCATAAGCGATATGCAGCTTCTGCGCGTGCGCGAGCATAAGCATAAAAACAAAAAAGCCCCGTCGAACAGGCAGCGCATAAACTCATATGCAGACCTTGCTCCGGGGGATCTTGTCGTCCACGAGGTTCACGGCATCGGCCGCTTTGCCGGCATAAAAAAGATGAAGGTGGACGGCTTTGAAAAGGACTATATCATGATCCGCTACGCCGGAACAGACACGCTTTATGTTCCGGCAACGGCGCTGGACATGGTGACGAAATATCTCGGCGCGGCCGAGGATCAGCACGTTAAGCTCTCAAAAATGGGCGGCGCTGAGTGGTCGCGTGCGCGCTCGCGCGCCAAGGCCGCGACGAAGAAGCTTGCCGGCGAGCTTATAAAGCTATATGCCGAGCGTGCGCGCATACCGGGCCACGCATTCGCACCCGATTCGCCGTGGCAGCGCGAGTTTGAGGATAACTTCGGCTACACCGAGACCGACGATCAGCTGCGCAGCATAAACGAGATAAAGGCCGACATGGAGTCGGAAACGCCGATGGATAGGCTGCTGTGCGGCGACGTCGGCTACGGCAAAACGGAGGTCGCGCTGCGTGCGGCGATGAAGTGCATCCTCGATAACCGCCAGGCGGCGATACTCGTGCCGACGACAGTGCTTGCCCAGCAGCATTACCAGACCGCCGTGCAGCGATTTTTCGGCTTCCCGATAACCGTCGAGGTGCTCAGCCGCTTCCGCACTCCGGCACAGATACAAAAAACGCTCGACGACCTGAAAACCGGCAAGTGCGACCTCGTCGTCGGCACCCACAGGCTGCTGCAAAAGGACGTCAAGTTTAAAAGCCTCGGGCTTCTTATCGTCGATGAGGAGCAGCGCTTCGGCGTCGGCCACAAGGAGCACATAAAGGAAATGAGCCGAGGCGTGGACGTTCTCACGCTGTCGGCAACGCCCATTCCGCGCACGCTTAATATGGCGCTTTCGGGCATACGCGACATGTCCTCGATCGACGAGCCGCCGCAGGACAGACTCCCGGTGCAGACCTTTGTCATGGAGCACGACTGGGGCATCATCTGCGACGCGATACGCCGCGAGATCCAGCGCGGCGGCCAGGTGTATTACCTGCACAACCGCATCGACAGCATTGAGAGCACCGCGATAAAGATACGCGAGATGCTCGATAACGAGGTCACCGTCGGCGTTGCGCACGGACAGATGGACAAAGAAATGCTCGCCTCGGTCATGGAGGACGTCACCGAGGGCAAAACGCAGGTGCTCGTCTGCACGACGATCATCGAAACCGGCATCGACATACCAAACGTCAATACGCTCATAATAGAGGACGCCGACAAAATGGGTCTTGCGCAGCTGCACCAGATCCGCGGCCGCGTCGGACGCAGCACGCGCCGCGCCTCGGCCTACCTCACCTTCCGCCAGAACAAGGTGCTCACCGAGGTCGCGGAAAAGCGCCTCGAGGCAATCCGCGAGTTTGCCGAGTTCGGCTCGGGCTTCAAGATCGCCATGCGCGACCTTGAAATTCGCGGCGCAGGCAGCCTTCTCGGCGCGGAGCAGTCGGGGCATATGACCGACGTGGGCTACGATATGTACATGAAGCTGCTCAGCGAGGCCGTGCTCGAGGAGCGCGGCGTCAAGGTCGAGCATCGCGCCGAGTGCTCGGCCGATCTCGCCGTTGCGGCGAACATCCCCGAGGCATATATCCCGGCCGAGGGGCAGCGCATGGATATCTACCGGCGCATCGCGCTTTTGCGCACCGAGGACGAGGCCGACGACCTCATCGACGAGCTTATCGACCGCTTCGGCGACCTGCCCTCGGGCGTGAGCGCGCTTATCCATGTCGCGCTTTTGCGCGGCGAGGCCGGAAAAGCCGGCATAAGCGATATTTCGCAGAAGTCCGGCAAGCTCATATTCGCCCTGCGCGATTTCGATATGGAGCGCATCTCCGCGCTCTACGCGCGCCCCGAGTACAAGGGCGTGCTCAAGGTCGAGGCCGGCACCACGCCGCGCGTCAGCCTGCGCCTGAAATCAAACGCGCGCATCGTCGATCAGGCCCGCAAATTCATCAAAGATTTTTCGGAGGCGCATTGACGCAGCTACGGATACGTATATTTCCGGTTGCCCGGTTCGGGACTGCTGTGGAAACCATAGCTGCCGCGCGCTACGTTAGTGCGACGTTGAGTTTTGCGGTAGCCCGGTTCGGAACGTTGGAATAAACCGTGCGTGCCTCGCGCTACATTAGTGCGCTGCTGAATTTTGCACCGCATCCCATTGGCTCCCCTTGACAGGTGAGACAATGGGGTGCAGCCGAATTTTGCACTAATTTAGCACAATCTCATGTGGTGCGAGGTAACTATGGTTTTATCCATTGTTCCGAACCGGGCTACCAGAGATGGATGTATCCGTAGGTGCGGCAAATCGCTACTAAAAAGGAGAAGGAATGAAGAGAAAATTACTAAGCGGAGCGCTTGCGCTTGTGATGCTTGCAGGCTGCACGGCGCCCGTGCCCGATACTCAGAAGCTGCCGGATGCCGACGTGGAAGAGACGCGCGTTGCGTATGTTCCGCTGGACGACCGGCCGGTGAATACGGACAGGGTCGAGTACCTGGCAGGCTCGCTCGGGTACGAGCTTGTCATGCCGGACGCGGAGGACTACCGCACGCGGCTGGACGAGCAGCCGATGGGCGAAAGCGGCCTTAAATACGGCGACCGCGCGACGCTGTACGAGTGGGTGCTCGAGCAGGAGAAGTCGGGCTGCGACAGATACATCCTGTCGCTCGACCAGCTCCTGTCGGGCGGACTTGTCAACTCGCGCTGCTTCACCGGCGCGGACGTGACCCTCGGCGACGGCACGACGATGACGGAGACGGAGCTTATCGAAAGCCTGTTTGCCGCGCTGTCCGCGCCCGAGAACGAGATATGGGTCATCGACACGGTCATGCGCCTTGCGCCGACTGTCGGCTACGACGGCAACACGCTTGAGGACTACAATGCCCTGCGCGAATATGCGATGCTCGCGCGGCCGGAGCTGAGCGGCGACGAGCTGACGATAGAGAACATTGTGAAGAACTATCCGCTTGACGAAAGCGGCAGCGTCATTGACTTTGACGAGGACGTTACCTCCGCGTACTTTAAAGCGCGCGAGCGCAAGCTTGAGCTTATCGACTGCGCGCTCAAGGCGACCGAGGGCATGGACAATGTGCGTTTTCTCATCGGAGTTGACGACTCCGCGCCGTCTGCGAGCATCCAGACAAACGAGCTTGCGTGGCTGCGCCGTGCGATCGACGGCCGCGGTGCGGTGCTGTCCGGCGCGGACGAGGACGGCATGCTCGCCGTATGCAAAATGTACGCCGAGCTTGACTATTCCGGCGCGCTGCCCGAGCTGCGCGTCCGCTGCTTCGGCGGCAGCGAAAACAGCGCCATGAGCGCCTATGACCACCAGACCGCAGCCGAGGTCGTGACCGCGCACCTTGACTATCTCGGCCTTGATTCGACAGATTCCGACACCGAAAACAGGCTGGAGCTTATCGTGCTGACCATGCCTGCCGACGAGAGCAAAAAGAGCCAATACATAAGCGACGCGATAGCCGCGCTGAAAGAAAACCGGAAAAACGGCGTTGCGACCGTTTTGATGGATGCCTCGCGCAATAAGTACGGCGCAGATTTCCAGTCCCGGCTCGTCAAGAGCACCGAGCTTGGCTTCCTCATGGGCTACGCCGGGTACTACGACCTTGCAAACGCAAGCGGCATTGCTCTTGCAAACGGCGTCGCACGTTGGCTGTGCCTTGCGCAGGGCGGACCCGAGACCCAGGCTCAGCTCGACGATTTCCGCCGCACCCTCGCCGACTCGCTGATAAAGGACATCTGCTATAAAAACGACGTGAAGATCGAGCTTGACGCCTACATTCGCGGCGAGCTTGGCGGCAATCCGGATAATTTCTGCCGCAGCGGCACCGATCCCGACGTCGTTCTGACGAAAGCCCGGCAGCTGCTCGACGAAAGCGCAGCGCCCGTGCTCGATAACCTCGCGCACAGCTCGTATCTCACCGATCTTGACGGCGGCACCGCCGGCTTCGGCTCGCTTTCCGTCAAAGACCTGAGCTTCCCCTGGCTCCGCATCTTCGAACTCCACATTTTTTTAGAGGCGCATTGACGCAGCTACGGATACGCATATTGCGGTGTCCCGGTTCGAGACTGCGGAGGAAACCGTATTTTTAGAGGCGCATTAAAATATTGCGGATGCATTTATTGCGGTAGCCCGGTTCGGAACTGCGGAGAAAACCGTAGTTACCTCGCAGCCCATGATATTGTGCTATATTAGTGCAAAATTTGCGCCGCACCATATTGTCTTCCCCTTGCGGAGCTTGAGGGGAAGATGCCGCTTGCGGCAGATGAGGTGTAAATAAATCCGCGCCGTAGGCGCCACATTTTTTTAGTGGCGCATTCACATTGTGCCGATACGTTTATTGCGTGAACCCGGTGTCGAAACAAAGGAAAAACCATGACGTTTCACGTAGCACAAGTGCAATGCTGAGTTTTGCACCGCACCCATTGGCTCCTCTGTCAAGGGGAGCAGGCAGCTTTGCTGCCGAGGGG
>ULXZ01024864.1_pt1 | contig 18274 bp, 20 predicted proteins | sample 1961701 | NCBI WGS metagenome assembly ULXZ01 (sample SAMEA4835850, study PRJEB28245) | human gut metagenome | biome: gut microbiome; material: fecal sample | place: Denmark | collected 2008 | reverse complement strand
GGGGGGCTCGGCTACTCCACAAGTAACCGCTGACGCCAATGTGACGGCACAGTCACGCTCAACAACTCTCAATTTTAATGCCAACGGAAAGCAGCTTAAATCCGTTCAAGTCAATCAACTCGGTATTCCATGGTTCATAAATGTGTGTACCGCCATTCAGGGCGAAATAACTGAAGCCAATACAAACGTCGGTCACTTGTTAAAAGAGGTGGACTTTTCTCCTAGTGGAGACGGTGGTAGTATGCAAAATATTCCATTCTTTCAGTATGATTTTGAAATAAATAATTTCAATTACACCAGTAAGACGGCTTGGTATTTAGCTCTGGAAGCTAATATATTAGGTACTTTGATTGATACCAATACGGAATATTTAATTCTGGAATTTGATTTAGGCAAAGGAGATGGGTTGGAACGAATGGAATTTATGTGGGAAAATACCTTTGAGGGCTATCAATATTGGCGCAATATGACACCCAACGTTTACCCCAATGAATATCCGACAGTTAAAACTGTCCAAATGCGAGTTGGAATTGGTGATAATACTGACCCAGAGCCTATTCATACTTATCTTGCTCAATTTACAGTAAATATCGTATTAAGCCCCCGACCCTAGCGTAGCCAACATGATTTGATTACGCATTTGGATAAGCCGGAAAATTTTCCGGCTTTTTCTTTGCCAATCCAATTTATCTGCCTATCTTTGGGGTGTCAAATTAAAAATGGATTTAGTTATGGAAGTACAAGTAGTTAAAACAACAGTAAAAGCCGCAGCTGGAGTTAAAGAAACGAATTATGCTGCAATTATAAACAAGTATTGTAGACAAATCGGTTTCATTACTGATGATGGTATTTATTTAGAACTTTATGACCAAAACCTAAGAGGTTTTGGTATAGGTAGTTTTCAGAAAATAGATACAGGAGATGCCAAACCGTTTAGATGGTTATGCAAAATAGTAGAAGATAATTGGGACGCTATGTACGACCGCTATACTTTGGCGATAAAAGGATAAGGAAAGATATTTAGATATACGTATAATAGACGTTGACATAACATTATCTTATTATTTAAGCGAAACACCTTTTAAGTTTATCCAGAAGCGTCTGGAGTTAGCAAGATGAAACCCGTGAGGGCGAATATTGTCGTAGTAACAAGAGTTTTAAAGATTATGTTTATTGATTGGCACGGGGCGGAGAATATTCTCCGCCCTTGCTTTTTCAAAGAAATTGATTTACCTTTGTATTTTAAACAACCAAAACGATGAGACCTTTAGTAATAGTTGGAACCTGCAAAGAATTGCATAAGTGCGCTCGGTTGCTTGACAGGTTTGGATATATACCTGTCAATTGCCGGATACCTACGTGTGACAATCACGATGGAGGCTTCATTATACTCAACCGTGAGGGAGAGTTTAGGTTTTCAACATGCAATTTGTACGCAAATTTAGACTGCATGGTAACAGCCTCTGACTTCCTAAAGAATTACGGGGGTTTAGGAATACGCAGCCCGTACAGCCTAAAGAACGTCTATTTTGCCTGCACGCTTGGTTTGTTGGTTATGGGTATGGAAGGAAGCCTCCCTGTCGGAAGAATGTGGCTATTGGCTTTCTTTGCTATTAATATACCACTGCATTTTAAAACGATTAAAACATGGTTTACACATGGGAAAGAAAGAAGATTTGGAAAAAGAAGAGCAGAAGCTGATAAAGATTAAGTTACTGCTCATAAAGGATTTTGAAGAACTGGATAAGGGGGAGTTACAAGTATTGCGTAACTACACCCGTGAAGTGTACCACATTGCGGGCGAAATAAAATTGGGCGTAGACGAGTTGCTTAATGCTTATCTAATTTTTAAACGCAAGTTTATCACCACTTTGGAAACTGTTGCGGTATGTCCATATCCGATGGTAGAAGCGGGTGGAAGTTTTGTAGCTGCACAAACTACGTATGCTCCAATAGCTGTCACGACGTTTGACGGAGTTTTTAGCTCTTCTAAGGAAACTTTCACTATTAACGAATGGCAAAGTTTACCCGTGCTTACAGTGTTCTATTTTGACGACCGTACCGAGGTGTGTTGTCTTGCTCCTAATGGACATTTTTGCCGGATAACGAGTAAGATTTTGCAGTTTGATATATAATGCGTATATTTGTTGCATCAGTCATGAATGAAGTTGAAATGGTGTTTGAAGGCGAGCCGCTTTGGGTAGTGATACTAGAGGCGGCTCTTTTTATATCAGTACCATAAAAGAAGCCCGTTTCACAACGGGCTTTCTTCGTCATAATCCATGATTATGGAAATAAAATGAATTATTCTAAGAGATATTGTATATTAATTTCTAGGCTTTACGCCTTTCTTTTCAAGAAGTGCTTTATATTCATCAACTGGAAAATACATTCGTCCAAACTTTTCAGCCCACTTTTCAGGATAAATAGTAACGTACTTGTCATGGTCGTGAATAGTGGCACAGGCGATGATACTTGGTAGTCCAATAATTAGCAAGTAAAGCCACCCTGACCAACGGGAATTAATGTGATGCCCGTATTCATGGCTAGCCGTGTCCAATCTGTTGTAAGCCACCTCACTAATGAGGATAAAGTGACCGAGCGTGACACTACTCGTACCGCCCTTTTTAAAGTAAAAAGCACCTCCGCAGTACCCAATGTACCGCCAACGTGTGAAAATGGCTAATAGAAGCCCTAAGAGGCTTTGTGGCAGCATCCAAACGATGAGCAACAGGTGCACCAACACACAAGTGAGTTTCCCTTTCGGGTTGAACAGTGGAAAATCATCCTTTGTGACATCCACGCAAAAATTTTCATTCTGGGCGGTTTTGAAATCTTCGTGACCGCTTGCAGTCTTAGTTTGTAGTTTTTCTTTCATAAGCCAATAATTTTCGGCAAAATTACAAATTATTTTTCTCAATAAAATCCTCTACTTCACTGTCAGTAGCAGGTCTAATCTTTAGGATATTCAGGTTATCCAAGTCAGATTGTAAAATAGGAAAAGGCAACCGAGTCCGTCCTGACGGAGTAATATACCACCTGTTTTCGTCATCTCGCAAAAGGATGGTATCTGGTGTATCTTCATCTACAAAGATTTCATCTGTGTAGGCTAACATCATTTCTGACCATTCCTTTTCTAGTCCTTCTTTTGGTGCTCGGTTCAGCCCTGTTTCACTGCCTAGTTTGGGGTTAAGGAAATCTTCTTTGGTTGGTGCAGGTGTTCCACTACCTTGCAAACCTGTTAGGAGAGTGGTGGTGTGATGTTGTGCGTTTTCCGCAGTAAGACGGGTCACCTCTGCCACTAGTTGCTCTTCCCTGATAGCGTAGTCATTCACTTCACGTTGGAGCTCCCTAATTTGTTTGTCCTTAACGAATATCTGTTTTTGTAGGCGGTCAATTTCCGCTTCCAAATTTAATTTCTGCAATATTTTTTCCTTTTCTGGCATAATCTTTTTGGATTGTTACAGAGCTTATACGTTGTCGGGGTTTATCTTTCCAAGACTTTTAGGAATCACCGCTGAGGATTTTTGTCGTAAGGGGGCTCCAGGGGTTTCTTTATATTATTTATTTAACAGTGAATGAGGTATTACGTAGTAATACCGAAATGAGCTAGTAAATAAATAATATATTATTATCATGATAATCAACTACTTCACGCACGTGTGAGGCTCTTCCCAACCCCTTGTGCACGTGTATGTGAGGGGCGTGCATGGACATGAGGACTGGACAGATAGGAAATATGGACTGACACCACGATGATGCGTATAAGGGTCAAAAGCCATTTGGGAGCGTCACATCTGTGGCACTATCGTCTCCGGTAACTAGGCTTATGCAGACATTGACTTTAGGTTTATCTCACATTTGTCTTGTTTGAATTTTTAAGATTTGTTTTTGTTTTTATTTGACATTGATTGGGGCAGGGGGCGCAAAGCCCCCAATCTCGCCCGTTTTCCCCTAATTAGATTAGACGTTTAGGAATTAGTTAAACTTTGCGTATCTTTACAGCGATAAATTTGTTTTTGAACTAAAAAGATACAGATATGAAAACAGTTACTCAAAAAGTTTTTGGATTTATCTATAAGACTTGTTCGGCTAATCCGGGCGGAATACCGAGCCCGACAACCATACAGAGAGCCTTTGCGGTGGGTACACCGACAGAAGATTTGACGGCTGCAACTTTTGAACCTGACAAGGAACAACAGCCTGAAGGATTTTTGATTATTCCGCTAACAAGCGGGGATATCAAAGTACATTTGGCTGGAGCACCCGCTTTTGAGGATTACACTATCAGCGGAGTAGAGGTAGACGCTAGTTTAGGCGCACCGATGCTTTACTTGGTGGATAAGGTTTATGTAGACGGAACGACAGCAACTTTTAATATCGGTTGGTAAGATGATACATGGTCAGGTGATTGGCATACCGTTCAGACGTCGGAAAGGAGAACAAGCTCCCCCTCCACCGAAAGAAGTAGCTTGGAATCCGACTATTGAAAGTAATTTGCCATATAAAGAAGCCAAGTACTTTAAATTTGTGGAGGGTGTAGGTTGGCAGGTACTTAATATCGGTGAGATATTGCCTGTTGGTCAAAGAGTAATGATACGCATTGTTACGACCGAGCCTTATTATGAAGTGAGCAAGGTGGTGAGTTCCCAGATGACAGGCATACAAATCGGTAAAAATGGTGCATCAGAATACGACATTGCTGGAACCTTAACTGTTCACAGCCCGCAAATTTTAACGGTTACGATTGGAGTAGATAAAAACTACGTTCAATGGAACCCTGTTGTGGAAAGCAATGCGGAGTATCAAGTAGTAGATTTCTATATTAATACTTATCCTGCTGTTGTAGGAAACTACTATCCGATTAATTCTAAATTGAGAATTGCTGTAACAACGAAGGGTGCAGCAGACGAAGTTACATCCTTGACAGTAAATGGAGTGTCTTTGGGGACTCCTAGTATCAAGGGCAATAGGTTTACTTTTAATGGTACTTTACCCGACAAATCCCCACAAAACATAAACATCGCTATTGATGAATATATTAGGTTTGAAGATATTGTACAGGCATACCCAGGTGTATTCAATAACTTTGAATTCGCTGGAATGAGTGGTGCTAATGGATATCTACAGAACTTTAGCGAATGGACTAAAGCATCAGGAGTATCATCTACTGATAGTGTAATTTCAAGTAGTAACAACTTAGTTGCTGCTAATGGTTGGATTGCTTATGTTACATCTGGAACTGTATTGGTTGCTATGGCGTCAGCGGAATATAAGGACAGAGAACATGGTGGTGCGTTTGATTGGTATGACATACTAGCCGGAATGACATTGCCTGTTTTATTTTGGGTTGGTTCACTAATTGTATTAATTGTAAAATAAACAGAAATATGGAAAAGAAAATTTCTTTGGCTACATTTGAACAGGTAGCCGCAGATAATGGTTATGAAGTGTTTACCGCTGAAGAGGTGGCTGCATACTACAAAGATGGCTTGCAGAAAAGCATGAAGAATGAATTAACTTCTGATGAAAAGGAGTTGTTTGCGGCTGACATTGCTTTCTTGCAAAAAGCCATTTGTATTGATGAGAATGGTAAAGAGGTGACACGTTATTTCCGACCGGAACAAGTGAATTGGGAAAAGACAGAAGATGGCGTGCTGTTGAAAGGTATTGCCGGAGTTTTTGCCGATACCCCTACTAACAGAAAATTGAATCGTGTTGGTGAGGCTTTTGTACCGTCACCGGATTTTATGAAGTCTTTGGAAAGCGAGGAAATTGACGAAGACATTATTAAAGCCATGAGAACAGGGCGTTACGCTGATACTCCTGAAAATCGTAGACTGCACCGTGTCGGTCAACCTTATGCAAAGCGTGAGGGCAAAGGCACAGAAGAAACTGACAAAGAAAAGAAGCGTGTGGGCGATACAAAGGCTGAAATAGAAAAGTTGGACGCTAAGTATGGCAAAGTATATGCCGCCCTAGGAAAACGCAAACAAGAAGCCTTAGAGAGAGGAGATAAGGCAGAGGCAAAACGTATGACGGATGCCATTGCCCGCATGGAAAAGGAACACGATGCTGAATACGCCAAACTTAAAGAAAAAGAGGGTGGTGAAAAAGGCGACGAAAAACTGCACGCAAAAGCCGACGAACGTAAAGGCGGTGAAAAGGGTGATAAAAAGCTGCACGAAGAAGCTGGAAAGAAAAAGAAAGAGCCCAATCCGGGTTCCAAGAAAAATCCTTTGAAGATAGACAGCATTAAGGATATTCACAAAGATGCCGCCTATCAGAAAATTACCATTGACGGTCACGAAGCTACTATTGTGAACCGTGGCACATACGACGAAGATACTCACAAGCCGATATATTATGTTGAAGCAGGCAGTCAGACGCACGCATATACAGGCTTAGACATGCTGAAAGAAAAGATTGAGGAATTTGTGCGTGTTGCCAATGGTGGAAAGGCAGACAGTGACGATAAAAAAAAGTGAAGTAACACCCTCTGAAGCATCCAAATCTTTCTTTGAAAGCAAATTTAAGAATTTAAAATGGAAGAAAGGTGGTGATGAAGATTACCCAAGTGTTGTCGCTCACAAGAAATTTAGAGGCGTGCCTATTGATATAGAAATTGATGAAGATGGGCAGGGAGAAATTATTATTGGTGATGCCGACGAAGGAATTGAGTTTGGGGCACTTACATCTGAAAAAGCCGCAAAGGAACTTTGGGATACTATTTTAGAGGAACTTGAATATTACGAGGATTAAAATTAAGAAAAATGGAAGATTTATTAATGAAATCAGTGAATAAACATTACTTTCCTGAAAAGGAACGTAAAGAGCTAGCCAAAGAGGGCGAAGCCATGCCAGATGGTTCTTTTCCTATTCGTAACGAATAAGACTTGAAGGACGCCATACGTAGTGCCGGTAGAGCTAAAGACCCCGCAGCCGCTAAACGGTGGATAAAGAAGCGTGCCAAAGAAATGGGTAAAGAGGCAACGTTACCGGAAGATTGGAAATAATTTAAGAATTTCGGTGGCACTATCTGGGATATTCGTTTTAAATGTTTATCTTTGTAGTGCCACTTTAATTTTGATTAGATATGGACGATATAGAAAAATCACGCCACGGTCGGTATGAAGACAACGCTAAGAACAGGCGGCTTCATCGTGTAGGTCAAGAATATGGCAGTAAGAAGCAGGAAGACGAAACTGTTGACCCTAGCAAATTAACTCTTGACCAATTACATAAGGAAATCAATGAGTTGGGGCACATATTAGGCGGTAGGATTAAGGATGGTAGACGTACAGAAGATGTGGAAAAGCGTATTTCTGATTTGCTTAAATATGCTCCCGATAAGGTATTGGAAAGCACCTTAGAAGCTCTTAGGACAAATGTCAAGCCAAACCCGACCGCAAAGATTGCCGCCAAACTGACGGAAATGGAAATTAACCGTCGCAAAACAGAGGGTTCTGCAAAACAGACTGGAAAGAAAGAAGAAACTCCTAAGGAAGAGACAAAAGCTCAATCTGAAGAGCCTGAAACATATACCCGTGTAAAGTTTGACGATATGCCTCAAATCGGAAAGGTTAATCTTAAGAAATATCTTTCTAATAAAATTAGGGCAGAGGTTGACAAGGCTTGGAAGGACAAAGCTAAAATCGGTGACAAAACTTTGCAGGACATGGAAAAGGGTATGGTTGCAGAGTTTAACAAAAATTTTGACAATCTAAGCAAGTCAAAACGAGCCGAAGCCCTGTACAGTATTATGACGGTTAAGGCAGAAATAGCCCGTCGGGGTAGAGGGGCTAAAACCGAGGAAAAACAGGAGGAACAACCTGCACCTAAAACCGAACCCGCAAAGGAGGAGCCTAAAAAGGAGTACAAGAAACCCGAATCCTTTAATGAGCTTTACACCAGAGTTCGAAACGCATGGGCGGATATCATGGAAACAAAGCCTAGGGAAGTAGCTTTTACTAAGCCTAAAGAAGTGGCTGAAATGGCTTCTGCATTTTTTCCTGGAACAACCATATCTAAAGTAGATGGGGAGGAAGAATATATGGTTCAATATCCTGGGGATGCAAGTAGGTTTATGCGTATTGATAAATATACGAGTTCTCCTAAAGCCCTGATTGATAAAATAAGGATGTTTTTATCTATGGATATGGACATGCGCACTAAACAGAATTTTTCAAATGATGAAAAAGAAAAATTTGATAGGATATTTGAGCTAGTTGCTGAAAGTGTGGCTGATAGGGCTCAAGCTAAAGATATGAGTGCAGCCCGCACAAAAGCATTTGAAGAACAGGTTGCTGAAAACAATAAGAATATTTCTAAGAATGTTGGGATAAAACAGGGCAAACCGATGAGCTTTGAGGAAGCTAATCAGGGGCGTGGAAATCCTAAATTTCGTACTAACAAACTTTATGGCGTAAATTGTCAAACGTGTGTGGTAGTGCATGAATTGCGATTAAGAGGATTTGATTTGGGTGCTAAGCCAAAAGCAAGTTCTACACAAGAAGCAATGGCGAGGGATTGCACCTTTGCATGGATAGACCCGCTAACTGGACAGCAACCCGAAGTTGTGAGAATAACTTGTGCTCCAGATAATAAAACAATTAAGGTTAGAAAAAGCCAGAAATCAAAGTCGGATTTACGTAAAAATATTTTAGAAGCTACAAAAGAGACTGGACGTTATAATTTTTCTTATGGATGGGTTAGCGGTAAGGATAGTGCGGGGCATATAATAACCGCTGAAAGGCACGCTGACGGTAATTTGACCTTTTACGACCCTCAAAATGGGGAGAATGTACCTATGATAGAATTATTGGACGAGGTTAGTTCTAAATATTTGTGCAGGATAATTCGAGTAGATAATTTACTCATTAAACCAAATATTGTTAAAGATTACGCAATGCATTATGAGTAAAATGACAGAAGAGGTAACTCGGGCGATAGCCACGAAGTTCCTAGGAGGAATAGAAGGATTTGAATTGATTAAGTTGGAAAACTACAAAAATTATGTAGTTTATTTTGCTTTTCCAGATGGTGTGACAGGTGAAATAAATGTCGGACTTCCTATTTATGTACTGATTGATAAATTGGGTAAAGCCCGATACGCCACGGATAAAGAAACTCATGAATTAATGAGACGTTGGAACTCTGACGAGGAAGAGGACGAGGACTGACAGCTTTCCAATTTACTCTTTTTATTATACATTTGTACCGTTTAAAGGTAGAACTAAAACATAGAAAAGATGAAGAAATATGTTTATTCAAAAGGTGAAGAAACAGTAACCGTTGAAACTGATGGTCTAGCGGCTATCAATAATTTTATGGTGACAGGTCTTATCTGTCAGAATTACGGTGGATTGGTACACGCTGGATTGGCTTTTAAGATGGGTGATACAGTAAGCATTCCGGAAATGCTGAATGCAGCTAAAAGATGCGAATGTAAAGTAGAGTGTTACGAGGGTGGTACACTCATCATTGATGAAAGTGCTGACTTTACAGGTGGTGAACCTGAGCCGAAGGGAATTATTTTTGGTTTGCAACTTGGTGTCGCTTATAACGAAGCAACTTACAACAGTGTAGTTCCGGCTTCTTATGTTGAGCAATACCCGTATTCAGCTAGCAAAGATGTTTTGCCGTGGTTGGTGGCTAAGTTTAACAAACAGGGGGCAGATGACGATGAATATCAGGTTAAAGTTTGGGCAGACGATGCACAACTTTCATTTAAAAATGTGCCTGAAAGTGTCGGCACTGTCAGCGAAGATGGTAAGGTGCTTACTTCTAAAATGAAGGAGTGCATTATGTTTAACATCGTACGTGACCTGACCATTTACAATCCAAAGGCGGTGACTTGGTTTACAATTCAATTCATTTACGATAACCGTACATACGAAGCAAAGGTATTTGTCACTCCTAATACGATTTAATTATGGGTAATAGAGGGAAACGTCAAAGACTGAACCAAGCCCAACGGGGAGCCACGCAACAGGCTCCCTTTGAAGCATTGGAAGGTCTTAGTATGGAGGAACTGAACGCATTAGCGTCAGCCGCTCCGATAGCCCTACGCAACAGGCTAGAGAAGTCTTTAAACTCTGAAAATTTTGAAGAGGTGCTAAAGGCTCAGAATTTTATAGCACAGCAAAAAGGCGGACGCAAACTTCCCCAACCTGAAATAAAATCAATTCTTTGGAACCCGTCTGAAATTGGTTTCAATGGTAAAGGATATCGCGACCCTGCAACGGGCTTTTCTTTTAATACGCTCAATCGCATGGGCGATATCTTTATTATTAAATCCATTATCAATACTCGTATTGAGCAAGTGCAAAACTATCTCAAATACAGTAATGATGACCAGAAGCCCGGATATCAGATACGTTATAAACAATCTTCGGGGTCAGTGGGTGATAAGAATAAAAAGGAACTTAGTGATAAAGACAAGAAAATTGTTGATTACATTGTTAAGTTTCTGGAAGAGGGCGGGGAAAATGAGAAGTGGGACTGTGAAGATAATTTCCAGGAGTTTACCCGCAAGGTGCTAAACGATAGTTTGCGTTTAGACCAAATGTGCTTTGAAGTAGTACGTAGTCGCGATTTGAAGTTAAAGAAGTTTCGTGCCGTGGATGGTGCGTTAATTCGGCAGCTAGATACGAACGACCCCCGCTATGCGCAAATGTTTGAACAGTTCCGATGGCATGGGTATCTTCCCCGTTATGCTATGGTATGGGATGGGCAAATTATTCGCCACCCTGTTACAGGGGAATATGTAGCTTTTTATCCTTGGGAGCTTGGATATGGCATACGTAATAAGACAACTAATGTATTCAAGAATGGCTACGGATGTAGTGAATTGGAAACATTGGTAGAAATTGTTACGTGGATATTGTGGGGTATGCAGTATAACGGAAACTTCTTTAAACAGGGAAGTCAGCCGAAAGGTTTTATTAATGTAAAGAACGGGAATATTGACCAAGGAACGTTAAACGAGTTTAGACAGGATTGGAAACAAACAATGTCTACCGTTTACAATTCTCACAAAATACCCGTTGTACAAGGCATAGACCTTGAATGGATTGACTTACAAAAGAATAACCGTGACATGGAGTTTACTGAATGGGTGAAATTCCTATTAGTGATTGCATGTGCCGTATATCGCATGGACCCGAGTGAATTGGGCTTTCAGTTTGAGGACGCAGCACGTATATTCGGACAAGAGGGACAAAAGGAGCGTCTAGACCATTCTAAACAGAAAGGTTTGACCCCGTTGTTGGTATTTTACCAGAATGTTATTAATAAGTACATAATCAGCGAAATTGACGACCGTTTAGAGTTTGCTTTTACGGGTATTGAAATTGAGGATGAGGAAGCACAAGTTAAGTTAGACGTTCAGAAGATACAGAACGGTTTTGTTTGTCTTGAGGACATGTTTGAGAAATATAGCGGTCGTCCGTTTGACCCTGAAAAGGATACGATACTTAATAGCGTGTACCAACAGGCGCAAAGTGCTAAGATGATGGGTGGTGACTATATGAACGATATTGCCGAAGAAGACAAGACAGATGCTGATAAAGAAATTGACAAGTTATTTATGGAGAAATCTATAAATGGCAATCCAATTTTAGGCACTGCCTTAGAATTTATTGACAAACAATTAGGCAGAAGGAGTTGATATGGAAAGAGCCGTTTCACCAAGAATAAAACATCACGTTGACCCGCTACGTTATCCAAATATTCAGGCGAAGTACGAAATCAAGGCTAAAAATTCGTTTTCGGCTGTCAGGGTGTTTGGTGAGTTGGTGGAAGAAATGGTGGCAATTACCAAGGAGAAGAAATAATGCTGTTTACAGAAAAAGACATAAAACAGATACTAGGTATTATTGATACAGCGGTGGCGAAAATGGTTGCGGAAACACTAGGTAAGGACTACTTAACGCAGGCAGATTTGACAATGCTGAAAAACAGGGGCGTGGACTTGGTTAAATTAATACCCAAGTTTCCGTCCCACTATCAAGCCTTTCTATTTGGTCGTGTTTCGGCTGCCATTGGAACGCAGGCGTCTCGGTCAATGAGTTATACTGATTTTGAGAAGTTTCTGGTAAATATGGGCTTATTTGCTCCTACTACGAGGGAAATGGCTTTTTATAGTATAGCCGCCAAGAAAACATACACTCACATAAAGGGGCTAGGGGAGAGGCTTAAAAATGATGTAAGGGCTTCTATAGACGCAGAAGAGATAAACTACCTTGCAGCACAAGAAGCGGCACGCCAAAAGGGTGAAGAGGTGTTAGCTAAAGAAATAGCTGATGGCACACTGGAAAAACGTACTGTCCAGAAAATTACTTCCAATATTGCCAATCAGATGAATGATTGGCAAAGGGATTGGGGGCGTATTGTAGAAACAGAATGTCAGGATGTGTACAACATGGGACAGGCGCAATATATGATGACATTAGCCCCCGACCCGTTGGTATATTTTGATGTCTTTCCTGGAGCGTGCAAACATTGCATCAGGTTGTTCCTAACAAATGGAGTTGGAAGTAAACCTCGTGTTTTCAAACTTTCTACGTTGTTTGCCAATGGCACTAATTACGGGGTAAAAGTACGTGATTGGAAGGCTACCATTCATCCCGTCCATCCGTTTTGCCGTTGCGATTTGCGTTATTTGCCGCAAGGTTACGAATGGAATGAGGAGACAGGTAGGTTTGAGCCGCCTAAAGATTATAAGCCACAAGTAGAAAGGAAAAGCAAAGTTAAAATAACAATCGGAAATAAAGAGTATTTAGTATGAACCTGAAAAAGTTGTTAGGGCTGCAAACAGCCCAAGAAAAAGTTGAAGAATACAAGGGGTACAAGAACCGCTTGAAACAGCTTGATGAATTGGGACAGGAGTTGGCTGATAAATTTATGTTGCAAAAGTCAATCATAGATGATATTGCCACGTTGCCCGAGAGCAAACGAACTGAAGTGTTTGACAGTTATAACGCCTTTATGAAGAGCCACCAAAAAGAAGTGTCAGCAGCCGTTTCTGAACGGGCACGCATTATTAAGTCCATGGAAAAGTTACGTAATGACGATGAAGTGAGTAAAGCGTGTAGTGACATTGATTTGTTGGATGAAGCCCGTAGTAGGTTTAAAGCGGGCACACTTGCAAAATCGGTTTATTTTGACATTATAAAGAGTGTTACAGGTGAGCCGACAAAGTATGCTGATGTGCTTGCATTTAACAAGCAGGGTCAACTCCTCATTTTGCATCGTGTGACCGATTTTACGCCTAATGGAACAGTTTGTATTCCTGGAGGGCACGTTGACCCAGGAGAGGACTTTATGACGGCTGCATTGCGGGAATTAAAGGAAGAAACCAATTTAGACCCTCTACCTGAAGCGGGTGTTCTTGAATTGGGGGAGTACAAAACGGCTGATGCACATATTAAGTATTATCAAGTAGCAGTTGACGAATTTCAACCTGTTACGTGCGATGCGATGGAACATTGTTATCACGAATGGATAAATCCTGCCGAAGTACCTTTGCGTCCGTTTATTTTTGACCAAGGAAAAATCGTAACAAAATTTTTGATGCAACCCCATCAGGAAGTTCTTGCTATGCCGTTAATGAAGGCTCTTGAAGAGGGTAGAATTACCCCTGATTTGTTTGTACCTGCATTTAGCCGCATATTAAAGAAAGCTATTGGAACAGATGACGCAAAACCATTGATGCCTGAAAGTATGGATAGCAGCGTTAAGACGATTGCCCAACCTGCACCACCTCCGATGACAAAGAAAAAAGTCATTGTACCCGTACGTGACCCGATGAAGAATTTGGAACAAGTAATGAAAGCCATTGACGGGGAAAGTGAAATAAAAATTGGTGACAGTTGTTTAAAGCTGGAGGAGCCTATTGCAGTGTTTGAAACTAAGTACAAGTCCGACCCGACCACCAACCGTTTGACAGAATGTGAAATTGTGTATGACGGAGACGAGGTAAATATGCGAATTTTACTTGATAAAATGAGAAGCGGTTTGTTAGCGGGTTCTGTGAAAGTACGGACACTTAACGATGATTTCTTAATGGCAAATGAAAACGGAACCGATTACGTTGGTGATGCGGTATTTGTGCCTCTTTGAAAAGATTTGTATTTTTGTCCAGAATTTAAACTGTAAGACATGAAAAAGAAAACCTCAAATGATTTTAATTTCTGGTTGCCTATTGATTTTATGAAATCTGAGGAAGCCACCCAATATGAACGGGGGGATGACCGGAGATACGAAAATATGGTCTTTGAGGGTATTGCGAGCGACAGCAGTGAAGATTATCAAGGGGATAGCATGGAGCCAAATGGCTTCGTTATAGATTACTTCTTAAAACACGGGTTGTTCAACTTAGACCACTTGACCGTTCGTGCCAAAGAGCTGAAAAGCCGTTTCTGGATTGGCGAGCCATTGGACGGTAGAATCATCAATAACAAATTTTGGGTAAAGGGTAAACTCTGGTCAGAAAGCCCCGAAGCCCGTGCCTTTTGGGACAAGTGTATTGAGATGAAAGAGAGTGGCAGTACACGACGTCCAGGAATGTCCATAGAGGGCAAGGCACTGGAGCGTGACCCCAAGAATGAAAAGCATATTACGAAAGCAATTATCAATAATATTGCGTTAACGTTTACCCCTGTAAACTTTAACTCCTATTTAGATTTTGTTAAGGGTGTGCAAGAGCAAGATTTCATTCCTACGGGTTCTCTTATCAAAAGTCGTTTGGATAGAGACATTATGTTTGAAAAAGTTATCGGAGATAAACGGATAGTTATTGATTCAAAATTCCGAATTATTGAAGAGAAAATTTGATAGGACATTTTTAGGAAAAGAAATTAAGCTATAATTTTAACCAAGAAAAATTGAAGATTATGTATGTATTAACATCAGAACAAAAAGAAGACGCTTTGGTTAAATCGCTATTAAGTAGTGATTTTTCTGAAGAGACAGTAGCGGAGTGGATTGCCACAGGTGCTATTGACTTGGCTAAGTCTACGCAGTACGGACCCGATGACCACGAAGAGGGTGCAGGGGATGACGTTCATGAAAAGCGTGACAAGAAGCAAGAAGAGGACGAAAAGAAGGAAAAGAAAGAAGTTGAGGACGAAGACGAAGATGCTGATAAAGACCTTGAAAAAGGTAAAGGCAAGAAAGATTGCGACATGGGCGGTGATAACAAACCTGACATTGCAAAGTCTTTGGGCTTGGATGCTTTCTACAAATCTATGTCCGAAGAGATTTTGGGCGCAGTAAACACGCAGAACGAAGAGATTTTAAAGTCTATTCCTGCAATTGTTGAGCGTACTTGTGAAGCGTATTTCAACCCCGTAATAGACCGTATTGAGAAGTCTATGGAAGGAATGAAAACGGCTATTGAATTGTTTGGTAAACAAGCTCCAAGTTTCAAAACTTCTGGTTTGAGCCAAGCTATCATTGAAAAAAGTATTGCCGAGGGCGGTGGTATCAAAGACCAAGTAGGTAAAACTTCCTTGAGTGCAAGCCGTGACCGTTTGGTGGTACGTGAACTTATACTTAAATCTATTCAGGAAGAGGAAGACAAAACCCTTGCGAAGTCATTGAATGACAATGCAATGGCATACATTCTTGACCCGATTGGTGGTGCTATTGGTGAACCTGTTGCACAATACCTGTACGAAAAGAAAGGCGTGCGCCTAGTTAAATAATTTCGTGAAGTGAAACTTTTAAGATTAAAATAATATGGATTTATACAATTATCAAGGGCAGAACAACGATAATCCGTTGGAAAGCATGACCGCTGACGAAATTTTGAAAGCGATGGAAGCTGGTCTTATGACTGGTATGCAGTACGATAATCAGCTCAATAACGGTGGAGGTTTGAAACCTGAGAGCTTGGATTACGTGCTGAAGAATTTGGAAAACCGTTTAGACCAATTGGTATTCTGGAATGAATTGCCACGTCAACGAATTGAAAGTACCGTTCATCAGTACAATCAGTTGTACAAATACGGACAGAACGTGGGTATCTTCAATTCTGAAGGCGAAACCCCGACAGAAACCGACAGTATTTACAGACGTAAATCTATCGTAGTTGCGTTCTCTGGTGTGACTGGACAGGTTACTCATCCGGGTATGATTGTGAAAACCGTTGTCGGCAGTTTGTACACTAAGGAAGTTGAAAACAAAACTATCCTGTTACAGACAGAGTTGGACAAAAAGGTTATTACTTCTAACCGTTCCAAAATTGAACAAGAGTTTGACGGTGTGTTCGCACAACACGTAGAGGGTATTAACGATATTACAGGCGGTTTGCTTGGTAAGACATCTGAACAGGTTTTGGATGCTTATTTTGGCGACGTATCTGTAATCAACGCAAATGGTTCAGTATTGAACGACCGTATGGTTGAAGATGCTGCACAAGCTGTCGTTAACGACCGAAACGGTGTTATTGACCGTATTGTTTCAGCTCCTATTGTGTTCAATAACTACGTTAAACTGTTCCACGAAAGCAAGCGAGTTATCGTAGGAATGGCGGGTGGTGTTGTTGGCGCAACTATGGGTCAGTCTGTAAACGACATCCAAACTCAATTCGGTAAAGTTTCTGTAAAAGCCGACAAGTTCTTTGATTGGGCAGAAGCTATCAAGTTGGGTAATGCCAAAACTTCTGAAAAAGCACCGAACGCTCCTATCGCTGATACATCGGCTCCGGCAGCAGTTTTCGTTGATGCTAAAACGAAGTTCGGTACAGTTCACTCAGGTAGTTACTTGTATGCTGTAACAGCTAAGAACCGTTATGGTGAAAGTGAGCCTACCCTGTTGACCGCTGACGCTTTGGTAGTTGGTCCAACTCAATCAGTAGCGTTGAAGTTCAAGAGTGCGGGTTCTTCTGCATATCCTGAAACTTGCTTCGTTATCTATCGTACCGAAGTAAATCCGGTGTCTAAGGACATTGCTGATTTCTATCCAATTTTTGAAGTAAGCAAAACAGAGCTCGCAGCAGGATGGGACGGTGCAGCCGAAAACACTGTTAACGACCGTAACCGTTGGATTGCTGGATGTAAATCCGCTTTGATTTACTTCAATGGCAGCGAAATCAACGAATACCTTGAATTGGGTGGTACGATGAAACTTGACTATGCTATTGTCGGTCCTCGTCGTTCGTTCTCTGTATTGAACTACGGTTCTCCGGTATTGTATCAGCCAGGAAAAATCGCACGTATCATCAACATCGGTAAAATTGGACTTCCGGTTTAACCAATAAGATACGTATAATAATGACGGGGTGTGGGGTTTACCCCTACACCCCGTTTATTTTATAAACTAATAAACAAAAGAGATTATGAAATTATTTTATGCAAAGGTCGGCACACAAGTTGTCAACATTAACGGAACAAGAGTAAAGTTTGACAACTGCATTGCAGAAGTAGAAGACGCATTTGGTGAAGAAGCTCTTGCACTTGGACTTCCGGGATTGTATGAGGACGGAACACAGCCCGCATTTCAAACTCCTAGAGAGGTTGCATTACAAGCAAGTGCGGCAGACAGAGAAGAATTTTTGAACAAAGAACTTGGACGCCTGACTAACATTAAAGCAGCGTTGGAGCAACAGCTTAAAGAAGCCCAAGCGGAAATTGAAGTGTGGAAATCGGAGTATCAAAAGGAGCACGATTTACGCATCAAAGAAGTCGGTAGTAAGGGCGCACCTCAAGAACCTGTAACAGCACCCGCTCCAACGGAAGAAGCCCAAGCAGAGCTCACAGAAGAGGAAAAATTGCGTGCAGAATTGGAGCTGATGACCAAAGCGCAAATTTTGGAATTTGCTAAAGAGGCAGAAATTGACATGACGCCTATTGCGAACGGCAAAAAGCCGGAAATGATTAACTTTATCATGGAACAATCTAAAGGAGAATAATCGTTATGGGACAACTTACATTGACGATGAAATACCGCAAGAACGAAGGGATGATTTTAAGCCCGACAGAAATTTTTGCGATATACCTGTATGGAATTAAAATACAAGGCGGAGACGGTACAAGTTTCAGCCCCGAAAGTATGCGCTTCTATATACAGGCAGCGCAACAGGAAGTAGAAAATTATTTCAACTTGAAATTGCGTTATCAGTTCATCGCCCTTGAAAAGTTGACCTTTTACCGAGCCGACTATTGGCAGTCATTCCCTATATTATTCACAAACTACCCCGTTAACAGACCAATTTCGTTGACGGGGCGGTTTAACCAATTGGAGCAAATAAGCTACCCGACGCAATGGC
>ULXZ01002067.1_pt1 | contig 18274 bp, 22 predicted proteins | sample 1961701 | NCBI WGS metagenome assembly ULXZ01 (sample SAMEA4835850, study PRJEB28245) | human gut metagenome | biome: gut microbiome; material: fecal sample | place: Denmark | collected 2008 | reverse complement strand
GAGCTCAAGGAATACAAGGGGAACAAGGACCTACGGGACCTGCCGGACCTCAAGGATTACAAGGTGAAACTGGGCCAAGCGGAGAAACTCCAACATTAGCAATTGGAACCATTACCACAGGAGCACCTGGTACAGAAGCTACAGCTTCAATAACTGGAACAGCACCTAATTATGTTTTAAACTTAACAATTCCTCAAGGCCCAACAGGACCTCAAGGATTACAAGGTGAAACAGGTCCAACTGGTCCAACTGGCCCAACCGGCCCAACTGGTCCTACTGGATAGAATAATATACAAAATAAACTTCAATATAACTATGATAACAATTGTTACCCAATGTAATTACCAATGCTTATTTAATACTTAAAATAAGCTAAGAAATAAGACTTGGTTTTTCCAAGTCTTATTTTGACCAATCAATTGGTACAAGCCCATTTTTTATTAAAAATTCATTAGTTTTAGAAAATGGCTTGCTACCAAAAAATCCTGAATAAGCAGAAAATGGTGAAGGATGAGGACTCATAATAATATAATGCTGATGATTTGTTATAAGTTTAGCCTTCTCCTTAGCAAAGTTCCCCCATAAAATAAAAACTACAGGTTTATTTTTTTAATTAAGAAGTTTAATAATATAATCAGTCATAGGTTCCCAACCTAAGTTTCTATGACTTGCAGCCTTATCCTTTTCCACTGTTAATACAGCATTTAAAAGCAAAACTCCCTGCTTAGCCCATTCAGTTAAATCCCCATTATCCTTCGGAGGAATTTTCAAATCATCATTTAATTCTTTATAAATATTTTGTAAAGAAGGTGGTACTCTCACTCCTTTTTGAACTGAAAATGATAACCCATGAGCTTCCCCTTTACCATGATATGGGTCTTGTCCCACGATTACTACCTTTGTATTTTCATAACTTGTTAATTTTAAAGCATTAAATATATAATCTTTCGGAGGATAAATTTCCTTAATCTCATATTCATGCATAATTCTTTTATAAAAGTTTTTAAACCCAGGACTTTCCCAGACAACTTTTAATTTTTCATCCCAATCATTTCCTATCATTTTAAAGCCTCCCGAACTGCATGCATAATACCTTCAAAAGTATCAGATGCAATTAAAAACCTTGATGTGTGACAAAACCTTAAGTACGGTGGTAAATTATTTACCCATTCTAAAGGAAAATCTTTCTTTAACTTATTTGTATTACTATCTATAGTTACCCCTTGGGCAGCATAACCTCCTCTACTTGATGGGTATACTACATATATTGCATCCGTAAATGGCAAATAATCTTTATAAAATAAAGGTTCATCTAAAACAATAATTCTTTTATCAACAGCATCTTCATAATATTTCTTTACTTTCAAAATATCAATTTCATGTAATTTTCCTTTATTTATCATATTTTCTAATATCTTTTTAGCAAATTCCATTGCTTCAAAAAAATTATCATCATTATCTGTTACATCTTTATTATTAAAAGAATCAATAGCTATAGCTAAAGCATTATAACTACCTGTATTGTCACATAAATCTAAGTCTTCAATTAATTTTTTATCAATACTTTCATAAATGTATTTTCCATATAAATCTTTAGCAAAAGCTCTCCATAGTTTTCCAAAAGCAGCATAAGATTGACCATTACTTCGACATTCATTATTAGCCATATGATGGTCAAACTCACCCATTCCTATATCAAAAACTAATCCATCAAAATCAGCTGGTACAACATTACTTCTTATAATTTCCAGCTTTGGATTTATAATTTTTAAAAAAGCAGCCCCGAAAACATCATCAGCATGAAACTTGCCAGCATGAGTTAAAGCCACTTTCATATTTCTTATTTCATTTACTTTCATACAACCTCACTTATGATACATTTCATGATTATTTATCTTACAAGCCCTATAAATTTGTTCAAGTAAAATACCACGAAATAAGCCATGAGGAAAAGTCATCTGTGAAAAACTAATTAATTCATTACAAAGACTTCTAGCCTCATCATTTAAACCTAAAGAACCTCCAATTATAAAAGTTATATTACTATTCTGAGGTAAAATTTTATCTATTTTATCAGCAAATTCTACACTTGAATACATTTTACCTTTTAAATCTAAACCAATATTATAATCACTAGTCTTTATATTCTTTATTAAATTACTTATTTCTTTATCATAATTTACATCATCTTTTAATTCTATTATTTCTATTTTTATATACTTTCCAATTCTTTTCTTATAATCATTTATAAGTTCATCCAAATAATTTTCTTTAATCTTTCCTACACATAAAATTTTTATCATATTTCAATTACTTCCGTTTTTTCATTTTGTTTTGCACAAACTATATCATGAAAATCAATTCCATATTCCATAAATGTATTATTAATTGTTTCCATAGCAATACTTTCCAAATTGTTTGTTTCACTTAAATGGATTAAAACTATTTTCTTAGTTTTATCTCCTATTAATTTTGTAAGATAAAATGATGCTGCCTTATTAGACAAGTGGCCTTCATCAGAATAAACTCTTCTTTTTAACCATTCTGGATAAGGACCGTTCATTAATAATTCTAAATCATGATTACTTTCAAATAGATATATATCTAAATTTTTTAAATACTTAAAGTTTTTAGCATTAACATAACCTGTATCAGTAACATATGCTATTTTTTTACCATCACATTCAAATACATAATTTCTAGAATCCGGTGCATCATGGCTAGATTTAAATGATGTTATATGAATTTTATCTAAATCTATTTCATCTTCAAGTACAATTATATGTTTATAATCTTTTACATCTTCAATTGAATAAAACATTTTTTCACTCACTATTAAAGCAGCTCCAGTTTTATCAAGCAAAGTTTTCAATGCTGATACATGATCTTTATGATTATGAGTTATAACAACATAATCTATTGTTTTTACATCAACACCAATATCTTTCAAATTTTCATTTATATACTTATAATTTCGTCCAGCATCTAACAAAAATCTTTTATTATTTATTTCTAAATAAGTAACATTTCCTTTAGAGCCAGATGATAATACTACTACTTTCATTAGAATCTTATATACCTCGTTGGATTTTGGAATGAATATGCTCCATGGAATGGCCATCCGATTGATACCCCGAAATGAAGGTGGGTACCAGCAGTTGGATTATATTTACTTGGTGCAGGAACAACATATCCTGTATTTCCCATTTCTCCAATTTGGTCTCCTTTCTTAACAGTTTGACCTTCTACAACTAAAGCTCCATACATATGAGCATATTGTGTATAAATATTATTTTCATGTTCAATTATTACATAGTTACCATCGGTATTTCTATAACCAACTTCAACAACAGTACCTGGAGCAACCGCAAATATTCTTGACCTATAACCAGTACCAGAAATATCGATACCATCGTGGTGTTTTCCCCATCGCCATTGGAAAGGACTAGTAATAACATATGGGTATTCAGTTGGATAACCCCATCCACTAGTTGGATAATAATAACCATTTGTTCTTCTACCAATAGTATATTGTTCTTGAACCATTTCTCTAATTACTTTACGGTCTTTAATTTCAACACCAGTTGAACGTTCACCATTAATAACCTCGTAAGTACTATGGATTAATGTTATACCATTAACACCAGGTCTTGTTGGTTCTTTATAACTTGGTTCCTTCGTATTATCAACAATTGGGTCTGCTGTTGTATATGGTGTAATATTTTCATTTATTTCATAAACGCTATAAGTTAAAGTAATAATAGGATTAATAATTGTAATATTAACCACACTACCTACTGCAAGCATCGCATCCTCACTCTTATATTTAGGATTTGCAATCAAAAATTCCTGAGAGTTCATTTTATTATCTTCACTTATACTTGCAATACTATCCCCAGATTTAACTGTATACGTATCCATTTTAACATCTGGGCCAAATAACAAATATTGACTTAAAGACTCAGAATCAGTATAAATTTTATTTTTAACACTAACATATCCTTCTTTTATAGTTATTGTTTCATTAAAATACATATTTTCAATAATAGAACCTATTTCATTTATACTTCTATGTCCATTATTATAATCATTTAATTCTTCTTCAGTTACAAATGATAAAACATATTTTTTTAATGAATCTTCAAATACTTTTTTATCTAAAACATTAATAACAATATTTTCTTTTTCTTTATCATCACTTTTTATTGTAATAATATAACCTTTTATAGTAAAATCATCTGCATTTTCAATTTTTTGATATATTTCCTCTACCCCCATATAGTTTTCATCAAATGTTTTTGTTTCCACTATATCAAGTCCATCCGGAGGATAAACATAATCAACACCATATTGATCTTTTATATTTTGTTGTTCTTTATTAATTAAACTATATAATGCATTTTCATCTTTAATTAGCCCAATTTCTTTTCCATCCAAATAAATTTGATAAGCTTTGCTTGCTTCATCAAACTTATAATCATTTTTTTCATTTACAAAATACAAAACAATAATTAATATTGATAATATAGCAGTTATAACTTTACTTTTATTATTCATTTTCATCTCCAGCTGCTTTTAATTGACTCTTAAAACTACTCATATTAAGTTCAAATAATAAGTTAACTGTTCCAAGTCCTCCTTTTCTGTGCTTAGCAATTATTAATTCTGCTGGCACTATTTTTTGATTAAAATCTTTTGCTTTTTCATAATAATCTTTACGATTTATGAATAAAACCATATCGGCATCTTGTTCCAAAGACCCAGATTCACGCAAATCCGCAAGCATTGGTTGATTACTTTCTCTTTTTTCAGCACTTCTTGATAATTGCGATAAGGCAATAACTGGTACCCCTAACTCTAATGCCATAGTTTTAAGGGAACGAGATATTTCTGATACTTCCACTTGACGAGATTCAACCCTTCTTGACCCAGAACTAACTAATTGTAAGTAGTCGATTACTACTAAACCTAAACCATCTTCACTATTAGCAAGTCTTCTACATTTAGCACGTATCTCTTGAGCAGTAACACCAGCATTATCTTCAATATATATATTTGTATCAGCAAGTTGTGATAATGCTTCATTATATCTTTTCCAATCCTTTTCTTGCATATTACCAGTTTGAAGTTTATACGCATCAATTTGACCAATCGAAGAAATCATACGATTAATAAGCATTTCTGCTGACATTTCTAAGTTAAATATAGCAACAGCTTTTTTTGTATGTGTTGCAGCATAAGCAGCCATATTTAAAGCAAGTGCAGTTTTTCCCATCCCTGGACGAGCAGCCAAAATAATCATTTCTCCACCTTGTAATCCAGTTGTTATTTTATCAAAATCAGGAAAACCAGTTTCAATACCTGTAATACTTCTTTTATTTTTAGCAAGTTCTTCCAGCTTAGCTTGAGCTCTTCTTAAAATTTCACTAATTGGCACAAAGTCACCAACACTTCTTGCTCTAACAACATTTAATATATTTTTTTCAGCATTATCAAGTAAACTATTTACATCTTCTTCATCATATGTCTTAGTTATAATATCACTAGCTGTTTCAATTAAATTTCTTCTAACAGCATAATCTTTGATAATTTTAATATAAAAATCTAAATTAGCACTTGTTACTACACTATCAATTACTTCAGAAATATAATCAAGTCCAACAGCATTAAATTTCTTATCTTTATCTAGTTCATTTCTAAGAGTTGTAACATCAATCGGGGTCTTACTTTCATGTAAACTTTTTATTGCATTAAATATATATCTATTTCTCTCATCAAAGAACATATCACTTGTTACTTCTTCAACTATCTTACTAACTTCATTATTATTTAAAAAAGCAACACCTAAGACACTCATCTCAGCTTCTTTATTCTGAGGCATACTTCTTGCCATAAACCCTCCTATTTAACTAATTCAACATTCAAGTCAAATTTAACTTTTTTATGTAGCTCAATACTTACTTTAGTAACACCTAAACTACTTATTGCAATCTCACTTTTAATACATTTTTTATCTATTTTATAACCCATATCTTTTAACTTTTCAGATATTTGTTTATTAGATATTGTACCAAATACTTTATCAGATGTACCAGTTTTAACTTTAAAAGTTATAGTTTTACCATCTAACTTTTTCTTTATTTCATTTAAGCTTTCTACTAAAGCATCTTCATTTTTTTGTCTTTCATCTAATTCTTCATTTAATATTTCACTACTTCTTTTTGTATAAGGAACAGCTAAATTATTCTTAATTAAATAATTATTAGCATAACCATCACTTACATTAATTACACTATCTTTTTTACCTTTTCCTTTTACATCACTTAATAAAATTACTTTCATCTAAATAACCTCCTTTAAGTAAATAATATTATAACATTTTTTAATTCAAAGAACAATTCTAAAGTACAAATTTTGCACTTTGAATATCTGTTGTTGTACTTTGAAAATTAAAATCTAAAATATATAAATGGATTATAGCTAGATGCTAAAATACCCACTATACTAAGAATAAATAATACAAGTATTATTATATCACTCATTTTATTTTTCTTATCTAACATATTTTTAAAAATCGGCGTACATGCAAATATTGCTAAAATAAATACTAGTATTGTTCTTACTCTAATTATTTGATAATGACTAAATACACTTAAATTACCAAATCCATGCGCACCAAACAATGTTTTAATTGCTTCCACTAATACACTTGTATCCGTAAAATAAAATATTATAAAACCAAAAGTTACTAAACTAAATGTATAAATATGTCCTAAAACTTTTGGAAGTTTATCAATATTTTTAAATACAAATTTTTCTAACACTAATAAAACAAAATAGAAAAGTCCCCAAAAAACAAAGTTCCAACTAGCACCATGCCATAAACCAGTCAAGGCCCACACTACAAATAAATTAAATATATGACGCGCACCTTTACATCTATTTCCACCTAAGGGAATATAAACATAATCTCTAAAGAATGTAGATAATGAAATATGCCATCTTCTCCAAAATGAAGTTATACTGCGAGCGATATATGGATAATTGAAATTTTCTAAATAATTAAATCCAAGCATTTTACCTAAACCAATTGCCATATCACTATATCCACTAAAATCAAAATAAATTTGAAAAGTAAAAGCAACACCCCCAACAACCATTCCAATAATACCTAACTCGGCAATACTAGAACCAAATAAAGTATCAGCAACATAAGCCATTTCATTTGCTATTACAACTTTTTTAAATAACCCAATAATAAATCTTCTAATACCTGTTGCAAAGTTCTCTATATTTTCACATCGTTCATCAAGCTCTTCATTAACAGTTTCATACCTAACTATAGGTCCCGCAATAAGTTGAGGAAAAGCACTAATATAACAACCTAAATTAATAATACTTTTTTGAACATCTACTTTACCTTTATAAACATCAATAACATAAGTAAGTATTTGAAATGTATAAAAACTAATACCTATTGGTAAACTTATACTTAAAAATTTAATATTTAAATTAAATAAATTATTTATATTATCTAAAAAAAAGTTAGTATATTTAAATATAAAAAGTAATCCTAGATTAAATACTAAATCAATTATTAACCATTTCTTTTTACTACTACTTTTATCCATTATTAAAGCTATATAATAATTAACTAAAATAGATAAAATCATTAGAATGACATAAATTGGTTCCCCATAACCATAAAACATTAATGAAAATATAAGCAAAACTATATTTCTTGTCTTTCTTTTTTTAGGTACAAAGTAACAGATTAAGAATATTGGCAAGAAACAAAATAAGAAAATCAAACTAGAAAATACCATTATTTTACTCTCCCTTCAAAATCATAATCATATTGGTCAAACATACTTGAACCACCTTCATATAAGAATAATACTTTAGAAATATTATTATCACTAACATACTTGCTTAAATTAAATTTTTTATTTTTATATTCATCATATCTTAAGTTAATAACATGTGTTTTATTAAAAGAACTAGCTATTAAATAATCTATTTGCCAAGAATAAGAATCTCCGATAATAAGTAAGTTTTCTTTATCACTATTATGATAATCATAAACTACATTTCCATATTGTCCATTAAAATATTGAACATAATAATCATAATATTTATAACTTCTATCTAATCTAATTTCTCTAGGTTTAAACAAACTATCAGCTTTTTTACCATTTACATAAACATCATAATCTAGTTTTATATCAACATCACTAATATAGTCATTTATATTATCATTTAAAGCAGTCTTAGCTAAAGAACCATAATACATTCTTTCTTTATGCTTTACAATATTTAAATTATTTATTGCATCAATATTAAGCATATCACAAATATCTTTATAGCCATCTAGTGCTCCTTTTATTGTCCAATGATGATCAGTTTTATAAAAATATTCTTTATACTCATCTATACTTTTTACATCCATTACTCTTACATTAATATTACTATCTAACTTACTTACAAACTCACCTACATAATTACTTAAATTATCTTTTTTTAATGTAGTAAATTCATATCTCGTAGGTATATAAATATTTACATCTATTCCCTTTTTATTTAAATTATTAAAAAACATTACTTGACTATCTAATCTTTCATCTAATTCTTTACTTGTATATTTATTAGTTAAATAATAAAACTCATTTACTTTATCATAAAATATATACTCACCATCACTATTTTTCTTAATTGGCACATCCTTAAACAGTATCTTATTGCTTGTAAAATCAACTTTGTCATACAAACTATTTATTACATTATAAAAAGGAAAATAATTCGTTACTTTGTTTTCTACGCTATTTTCTATTCTTCCTATAACATTATTTATTTTATCAACAACATTATTAACATCTTTTTCTTTATATTCTAAAAAATTATCCATATTCATACTCATAACACCAATTTTAACAAGTACAAACTTACATGGAATACATAAACAAATACCGAATAAAATAACTAAAAATACTATAACTAATTTTTTATCTTTTTGCATCATCTTCACCTACAAATATTTTATCACAATTAATAATTTAAGTATAGAAAAACTCACCCAAAGGTGAGCCAAATTATTTAACAAATGGTATTAAAGCCATAAATCTTGCATATTTAATTTGTTGAGCAATATGTCTTTGATGTTTAGCACAAGCACCAGTCATTCTTCTTGGTAAAATCTTGCCTTTATCATTAATATATTTATTGATAATCATAACATCTTTATAATCTACGCTTTTTCCAGCACACATTTGACATATTTTCTTTTTCTTACGATAAAATTCTGCCACTTTACTTATCCTCCTTTACTTAAAATGGTAAATCATCACTACTTAAAGTAAATTCATCTCCAAAGTCTTTATAAGGATCTTCACTAATGTCTGTTGTTTCAACAGCACTTGGAGCAACAGGTGCTTCTGGACTATAAGCTGTACTATTGTTGCTAGCTGGAGCACTATAATTTTGGTTAGCACTTCCACCATCATTTCTACTTCCTAAGAATTCAAAATTATCAACAACAATTTCAGTTGTATATCTCTTAGTACCATCTTGAGCATCATAACTACTATTTCTAATTCTTCCTTGAACTAAAATCATTTGTCCTTTACGGCAATATCTATTAATAGTTTGAGCACTTCTATTAAAAGCTACACAGTTAATAAATTCAGTATCTCTTTGTCCATCACGATTTACAAAATCACTTTGGCAAGCTAGTGAAAATCTTGAAATTTCCATATTACTTTGAGTCATTCTAGATTCAGGGTCACGAGTAAGTCTCCCTGTTAATATTACTTTGTTCATTATTATTCTCCTTCAACTTTGATAATTAAATGTCTTAAAACATTTTCATTAATAGAAACTTTTCTATCAAATTCTTGAAGGGTTTCATTAGTTACTTCAACAGTCATAACATAGTAGTATCCACTAACTTCTTTTTTAATTGGATAAGCTAATTTTTTTCTACCCATTTCTTTGAATTCGATAACTTTAGATGGTTTCTTGTTTATTAGTTTTTGTAAATCCTCACTAGTCTTTTTAATAGTTTCTTCATCTAATGTTGATTTAACTATAAACATAATTTCATACTTAGTCATCAATATCCACCTCCTCACGGTCTTCTCGGCTTCCTTAGAAGCAAGGAGTAATTTCTTTTACTCGCAAGTATTATAACAAATATATGAGTAAAATACAAGAAAAATGTGCATAATTTAATCACTTTTTAACAATTCATTTATTTTAGAAATTGCAAGAATAGTATCCTCAAAATTAATGTTCTTAGCATATACATTTTTATTTTGATATTCTTTCCACAACTTTTTCAAATCTTCATTTTTACTAATTAAATTAATATAATTTGAAGAATCATTCAAATAATTAGTTGTTTTTCGATTATTACAAGTATTATTAATAGCTATTTTTAATAAATTCTTATTTACGTTATCCCATTTTAATGTTGTAAACATATATAAATCATAATAATCTTTCATTCTTGAATTAATAACATTTCTTGAAATAATTGCTTCAAATTTTTCAGCAATAATTGTTTCAATATTATATGACATAATATTTATAGTTTCATTATCAAAAATAGTATTATATTCATAATCTATCTCTTTTAAAGTAATAACATCTCCAGTTGTAATATCAATCATTAAATGTGTTCTTAAATCCTCCAAATAAGCTAATAAATGTATTTTAAAACCTGGATATTTCTTTTCTAATCTTATTCCTTAATAGAAAATATTTCATATCTAACACCATCATTTATATCAATAGCAATAATATCTTTAATGATATTTAAGACATTTTCTTTATTTAAATTCATTCCCTTTAAAGTTGCATCCATATCCATTGTACTTCTTTGATTAAAACCAAAAATAGATGATAATAAAAAAACCCCCTTTATTATTATATTTTCTTTATATTTTGAAATAGATATTCTTCTAATTAATGATTCAAACATCACATATTGAATTATATATCTACTATCTAAATTATACTTTTGTGCTACGTTTTTTGCTTTTGCTTTTAAACTATCTTTATTCATCGCAACACCTCTACTTTCCTAATTAATTTATTATAAATTTTTAATTTTTTTGCATATAAAAATAATTTCTTTTCATCATGATTTTCACTAAAATATTCAATTAATGCTTTATTACATAATTCTCTATCAAGTTTATCATAATATTTTACAATATCACAAATTGTTCGTTCTAAATCGTAGCATCTCAAAATATTACCAAACATATCTTTTACTTCTATTAAACCAACTTCATAAATATCTTTAGATACATAATATAACTTAACATTATCAAGTTTTTGCAAGTATCCTTTATAACCAGTTGGTACAGTAATATCATATATAATTGGAATTCTTTCACACATATCAAGTAAGTATAAGGAAGATAAACTAGAATAAATACCATATTTACTCTTAGATAAATTCTCATACATAGAATCAGGAAATGTCTCTAAATTCATATAAAGACCACTTTTAACTCTTTTAATAAGTCCTTTTCTAACCATTTTAGTAAGATATACTTTAGGAATATTAGCTTTAACAACATCCTCAGTTTTTAAATACTTTCCATTAAACAACCCCATAATTTTATCTTCATTTTTCACAAGGCATTTTCCTTTCGTACTTAAATTATATCACAATTAAGTATAAAAGTAAATACTATCAACTATCTTTCCTACAATACACCATAAGAATCATCAACTAAATTTTCAAGTAAATATACTTTTTTACTTGTTCGAAATAAAATTCTATCTTTTCTAAAAATTACTTCTTCTTTTTCTTCTTCACCATCTGATAAATAATCAAGTAAATTCTCAATTTTCTCAAATGACATTTTTCTTAGTTTACTAAAACTCAAAAAGTCCTCCTTTCTATATTCAAATTTATACATAAGCTATCCCTTTACAAAAATATATTCTACCATAGCAAAAAATTTATGTCAACAAAAAAAGTTCCTTTACTTGGAACTCTTTTTCTTACTTACTTTTTCTACTTTTTCTTTAATACCATCTTTCTTTACTTCTTCAACACTTTCTACTACAACATCATTACTTACTAGAATAACTTTAGTACCAGCAACCATATCATGAAGACCACGATTATCTTTTCTAAACATAACCATTATTAAATTTAACATATATATTAAACTTGATAACATACTAATTACATAAGTTACATAATAGAATTTAACTCCACTTACAACATATACTGCTCCAACATTTATTAAACTTAACCAAATATTATTTAAAATAACAATTCTAATTAAATATTTCCAAAAGTTAAGTTTCTTTTCATTATTACTAACAACTCTTAACTTCATTATTTTTTTACCTAATGTTTGACCATTCATAACAAGTGGTAAAACCCCAAAATAAAGTATTAATGCTGTTGCAGAAAACATACTACTATAAGTTCTATATTTATAAACTTCATAATTTAATTCTATTATTTCATCTTTATAATCATTTTTTTCATCTTCAGTGCTTTTTTGTACAACTTCATTATATTTTTCATAAGCATCTTTATATTTATCTTTATATGGGTCCAAAGGAAGTAAATTAATTAAACTAACTACTAAAGAAACAATAACTATATCAATTACAAAAGCAATTATTCTTTTTAAACTTGTATCCATAATTAATCCTTATTTTTAGCAAATAATTCCAATATTTGTAAGAATATATTTATAAAGTCTAAGTATAGTTCTAATGCTCCATAAATAGCTAAATTATCTTCAGGTAATCCAGATGTTTCTAAAGCTTTAATCTTTTGAACATCATATGCAGTAATACCTAAAAACAATAATAAACAAACAATACATAAAATTATTTCTAATGTTCCATTACCAATAAAAATATTTATTAAAGAAATAACTATAACTCCAATTAAAGCCATAAGTAAGTAAAATCCAACCTTAGACAAGTCTACATTCGTCTTGTATCCAATATATGCCATAACTCCAAATATAACGGCACTAACTAAGAATACCATCATTACACTTGTTAATTCATATGCAACAAATATACTTGAAAATGTTAATCCACTAACAAAAGCATATAGAACAAAACATATCTTTGCAGCTGTTGGGCTCATTTTCATAACTCTTGCGGATAACACAATAACTAAAATAAGTTCTAGTATTAAAAGTATCCAAAAAGCACTTCCAGCAAAAATATTTTCTAACATTCTTTCATTCATAGATACGCCATAACCAGTAACAAATGTTACTAAAAGTCCAATACACATCCATAAAAATGATTTACTTAATAACTTATTATCTTCCATTAAACATTCCTCCTTTTCTATACATTAAATCGAAAATAACAAATATCTCCATCTTGCATTTCATATTCTTTACCTTCAACACGAAGTTTACCAGCTTCTTTAACTAGTTTTTCATCACCATACTTCTCTAAATCACTAAAACTAGTTACTTCTGCTCTAATAAAACCTTTTTCAAAATCACTATGTATAATACCAGCACATTCTGGAGCTTTCATCCCAACTTTAAAAGTCCAAGCTCTTACTTCATCTGTACCAGCAGTAAAGAATGTTGCTAGTCCTAATAAATTATATGTTGCAAATATTAATTTATCAAGACCACTATTTCTTATACCTACTTCTTGTAAGAATAATTCTTTTTCTTCATCCTCAAGTCCTGCCAAATCAGCCTCTAACTTAGAACACATAACTATAACTCCAGAACCTTCAGCTTCTGCATAATTCTTAACCATCAAAGAATATTCATTATCACCAACAGCAACATCATCTTCATTTACATTAGCAACATATATAATTGGTTTTATTGTTAAGAAACTAAAGTTTTTTAATAATTTCTTTTCATCTTTATCAAAACTAATTCTTCTAAGTGGTGTATTTGCTTCTAAAGCAACTCTACATTTTTTTAATACTTCGACTTCTGCTAAAGCTTCTTTATCTTTCGTAGTTATTGCTTTTTTTTCTATCTTTTCAATTCTATTATTTATTACTTCTAAATCAGCAAGTACTAACTCAATATTTATTACTTCAATATCACTTATTGGATCAACTTTACCAGTTACATGAGTAACATTAGGATCATTAAAACACCTTACAACTTCACATATTGCATCACATTCCCTTATATGCGATAGAAATTTATTGCCGAGACCTTCACCTCGGGATGCACCGCTTACTAGTCCTGCAATATCAGTAAACTCAAAAGTTGTTGGTACAACACTTTTGGGTTTATACATATTAGCTAAATAATCCACTCTCTTATCTGGAACAAATACAATACCAACATTTGGTTCTATCGTAGCAAATGGATAATTCGCCGCTAATATATTTTGTTTTGTAATTGCATTAAACAAAGTTGATTTACCAACATTAGGTAATCCCACAATTCCTGCTTTTAAACTCATTTTTATGCCCCCAATCCTACGCCAGCTCCAATTCCTATTGGAAACTTAACTAAATACCATACAATTATAAATAATAAATAAACTATACATGTAACTGCAGCATATGGCAATTGATATTTTATAGCTTCCCCAATAGTTATTGGTTTATTACTTTGATTATAATTTTCTAAATATGCAAGATAAACAACAAAATATGCAAACACTGGTGTAAGACCTAGTGTAACACTACTTCCAAGTCTAAATACAAGTTGTGTAAATTCCGGAGAAATACCTGCATTCATTAATTTAATAATAACTCCACTAGCAATATTATAACTAAATAATATTGTTGGTTGAAATAAGGCAATAACACCTGCAAATATAAATAAAACTAATATCAAAGGAAGCCCAGCAAATTCACTATTTTGCATCACATTTGTTAAAGCTCCAGCTACAACATTACCAATATTTGATTGTTTAAATATATTTATAAATGTTGATGCTGCAAATATCATAACAAGTATTTTACCAACACCATTTAAGGAATGCCCTAAAGCATCAACAAATTCTTTATTATTCTTTATTGTTTTAGCACCAATTCCATAAGATAAGCCTAATATTACAAAGAATACCGCTACAACAAACACAAATCCATTACTAAAAAATGAATTATAACTAAACAATTTATCAATATATAAACTTTGACTATAATCAAGTAAATTACCTGAAAAAGGAAGTCCTGGAATAATATTATAAATAAATATTAACATATAAATTAAACCAGCAAACAATGAAAATAATAAACCTCTCATTTGTTTTCTTGTTAACACTAATTCTTCTTCAACTTCTTCTTCAGGAAATTCATACTTAGGTAATTTTTTAACTAAATAATTTTCTGTTACATTTGTAATAACAAAAGCAAGTATAATAATTAATATAATATTAGAAAATAAAAATCCCCAACTTGATATAGTATAACCACTATTAATAACATGAACATTATCTAAAGTAACACTTATTAAACTAGAATCATAACTAGTTAAAAATAAACTTAAAGCACTACCACAAGTAAGACTTGCAAATGTTGTTATAATTCCAATCATTGGATTTCTTTTACCATACAAAAATAATAATGCTCCTAAAGGAACTAATATAATATAAGATAAATCTCCAACTAAACTTGCAAGTATCGAAATTAACACTAACACAAAGGTAACAGTTGTTTTCTTAGCTTTTTTAGTCATTAATGTAATAATTGTTTTTAAAAATCCACTCTTAACCATTATACCAATACCTAAAAGTATAATAATTAAATGTGTAAGAACTGAAAAGTTAGCAAAATTACTAACAGTACTAGTAAATATATATTTAAGGCCTCTTAAACTAAATAAAGAATTTACAGCTTCTGTAGTAACTTGAAAGTCTCCAGTAACACTTGATATTTGATTAAATGTTGATTGAACATTAAATAGTCTTAATAATCCACTAATAATAATTGTTGCAAAACTTAAGACTAAAAGCATCATTACTGGATGTAGTCCAATTTTCTCTTTAGTTCGAAGTTTTTTCATTTACAATCACCTTTTTTAATTTTTTCATAAATTCTAATCTATCCATCATGATTTCTCTACCACAATTTTTACATTTAATTTTAACATCTGCACCATTTCTTGTAATAATCCATAAATTAGTACCACAAGCATGTTGTTTCTTCATGATAACTTCATCATTTAAATTAAATTCTTTATTCATTATTCTTCCTCAACTTTAACATTCATTTTCGAAAGTATCTCTTCTAATTCACTTACCCCATCAAAATATATCTCAATCTTTTTCTTACTAACTCTAACCTTAGTATTTAAACTATCCATAATTATATTTTCATACATTCTATATTTATGGTCATATCCTTTATTACTTCTAGAACTACTCTTAATAATATTTTCTTCTTTTACATCTTGACTAACTCTTTCTAAGTCTCTAACACTCATTCCATCAGTAATAATTCTTTTAGCTAAATCAATAACTTTTTCATCATCATCCATCTTACTTAAAACTCTAGCATGAGACATACTTAAGCTATTTTTTTCAACCATTTTCTTTACTTCATCAGGTAATTTTAATAAACCTAACATATTAGTTACATATGTCCTACTCTTACCAAACTTACTTGCGAATTCTTCTTGAGTATATCCACGTAGTTTAATTATATTACTAATACTACTTGCTTCATCAATTGGATTTAAATCTTCTCTTTGAATATTTTCAATTAAAGCAATTTCCATCATTTCTTGGTCATCAAAATCTTTAATTATAGCAGGAATACTTTTTAAACCAGCTAGTTTTGCAGCTTTAGTTCTTCTTTCACCTGCAACAAGTTCATAACCTTTAATACTTTTCTTAACAATAATTGGTTGAACTACCCCATATTCTTCAATACTTTTAGCAAGTTCATTTAAACTAGCAGTATCAAATGTTTTTCTTGGTTGATATGGATTACTTCTTATTTCATCCAAACTTATTTCAGTTACATCCTTTTTATTTTCTTCAATAACAGTATCTTCAAAATTATCAAAGTCTATTACATTATTAGAAAATAATTGTTCTAGTCCTTTACCTAGTGCTTTTTTCTTAGTTTCCATCTCTACTTACCACTTCCTTTGCTAAATTAGCATAAGCTTCCGTAGCTCTACTTAATGGATCATATTCATTTATTGGTTTTCCATGACTAGGTGCTTCTACTAATCTTACTAATCTAGGTATTATTGTATTAAATACTTTATCTTTAAAGTATTTTCTTATTTCTTCAATTACTTCAAGCCCTATATTTGTTCTACCATCTAACATGGTTAAAAGAACTCCTTCAATTCTTAACCCAGGATTCATACTTCCTTGAACCATTATTATACTATTTAATAATTGTGTAATTCCTTCCAAAGCAAAAAATTCACATTGAACAGGTATTATTACACTATCACTAGCAACTAATGCATTCATAGTACCTAAACCTAAAGATGGTTGACAATCTATTATTATATAATCATAATTATCTCTTATTTCATCAAGTCTTAATTTTAATTGCATATTTTGACTAAATTCTTTATCTTCAAGCATTCTCTTAACAAATTCTACATCTACACCAGCTAAATTAATTGTTGATGGTATAATACTTAAATTATGAAATTTAGTCTTCTTAATAGCTTTCTTTACTTCACATTTTCCAGTAATAAGTTCATATATATCATTCTTAAAATCATTACTATTTAAACCTAGCCCAGTAGTGGCATTACTTTGTGGGTCCATATCAATTAATAGTACACGTTTACCCATTTTTCCTAATGCAGCACTCAAGTTTATACTAGTGGTAGTCTTACCAACTCCACCCTTTTGATTAACAAGTGATATAATTTTAGCCATAACGAGCACTTCCATTCTATACAACTTTTTCGTACTACTTTATTTTATCAAATTATTAATTACTTGTCTATCATTTTCACAGAACAAAATCAAAAATTAAACAATTAAAGTATTATAATTTATTCACTAAACAAATAATAAAGTCAACATTAATGTACCATTTTTAAGAAATTTAATGTACCATTTTTAAAAATTCAAATTTATAAATGAGTTACATATTTTTTTCAAACATTTCTTTTAACTGATATGCTACTTTTAATTCTTGATTAACATCTATTAAACTTTCTCTTAAGTCATTCTTCTATATGCTTATTCTTATATCTTTTCTCATCTTTATATCACTCCTTCTTTACTATGAGATAATATAAGTATATCAAAAATAGAAAAACGTTTCTTCGAAATCTAGTGGGGAGTAAAAATTGAGCAAAGTCAATTA
>ULXZ01070873.1_pt1 | contig 18408 bp, 12 predicted proteins | sample 1961701 | NCBI WGS metagenome assembly ULXZ01 (sample SAMEA4835850, study PRJEB28245) | human gut metagenome | biome: gut microbiome; material: fecal sample | place: Denmark | collected 2008 | reverse complement strand
CCCGCCGCGGCCTGATGGAAATCGTTGAAGTTGCAAACCACCCGTGGTTCGTTGCGGTACAGTTCCACCCGGAATTCAAATCCCGCCCCGATAATGCGCACCCGCTTTTTACAGGTTTCATCGAAGCTGCGGTTAAATACGCCTCAAAGGCCGAATAAAAACGTATTCTCGCACGCGGCGGCGAATATTTTTTCCCGCCCCTGCCGACAATAAAAATAATTTTGAACAGGAGATAACAATAATGGCTATCAACAAAAAGATGACTATCGAAGAAATTCTCAGAACCGATTACGGCATTGCAAACATCCTCATGGAGAGCGGTATGCATTGCCTCGGCTGCGTCATGGCAAGCGGCGAAGACCTTGAACAGGCCTGCGGCGTCCATGGTATCGACTGCGATGCTCTCGTTGAAAAAATTAACGAATACCTCGAAAACAAATAATCTTCCGAACAATCTTTCGGAGATTGCCTCAAATTTTTCGATTATGCAAACTGTACGCCCCCGCCTGCGAAAAGCAGGCAGGGGTGATGTTGAATGTCTTTCTCTACGTCTTTTGTTCGGCTATCGCTTCGAAACAATAAACAACGCGTTAAGTCCCTTCTTCGTCAACAGTTGTTAATATTGCTATCTTACAATGGCAGAAATCATATATTTGACTCCGAATTCTATCAATCCCAGCAAAATGAACAGTGCTGCCGCCGCCGCCAACAAAGCTGAATATTCGCCTTGCTTTATCAACAGATATATCCATATTGTTATAACACAAACAACAATTGTTTTAAGTAAATTTCCTATAACCGTGCTGAATATTCTTATAAGCAACGCGCTGCCGAACGACACTCCGCCTTTCAAAAACAGGCAAACAGAAATGAAAAAAACAGCGATTGTTGCAACAGAAAGTGAAATCGAGGACAACACAGCACCAATGCTTTCTTCCAATGCATTTTTTGCGGCACCAACTCCAACACCCGTCAAATAAGCAACCGGAATTGCAGTCAAAACAAGCACAACCAACTCCTTTATACGATACGACATCGTTTCCATGTATGCCTCTTGATCGTAAACAGAACCTGCCGGAAGCTTAAGGAAAATGCGTGAAAGAATCCGTGCAATTGCAGGATGTATGCATGACATGATCAATATTTTTAATACGTCTGTAATCAAATCATTTGCCGAAAGCAGTTCCTCACCTTTGTCCAATTTCATAAGATTGCAAAGTACCTTTGAAATCGGGCCTGCAAAAGGCAGTTCCTCCATGGCCGTATCAAATGCGTCTTGATTTCCGTCTTCGGTTATCGCACCGCCCACTGCTGCAACCAGCAGCAGCGCGACTATTATCAATATCATTTTCGGTATCAGTTTGTTTAAACACCCGGACATATTTCCTCCCTCATATTACTTTACTGACAAATTCGCTTTTTGGCATTGTTTTTTCTTCCCGGCACAGTTCCTATACTCGCATTACTAAACAGCCATGCCGACAGACACAGTATGCTTGTAATTGCATTCAAGTCCATCGGCAATGCCGTTCTGTAACATTCATAAGCATTCGCTGCTCAGCCTGTCATTTTATCAGAGTAGTCTTGCTTTCTTGCGTTGAATCGCCTCGGACAGCTCTGCAACGTACGGAATGGTCTCCTGCACCGCATGCCACAGATGGAACATCTGCCGCAGGGTGTGCCAAGCGTAATCGTAGTAGAAGTCAGCAGGCAGCTCTGACCCAATTGCGCTTAGATTGTCTCCCCGCTGCGTAAGGTCAACACGACTGATAACGCCTCTCCACTCCAACTGCTCTAAACAGCATTCAATGTTTAGCTCGTCAAGGTTGTCCGGGAGGTTGTTCGAAATATAGTCTTCGAACTCCGGTATCATCCATCTCTCCGTGACGGATCCAACGTCTTGAGTTTTGTTAAGCCTGAAGATCGATTTGATCGGCTGATAGGGATAATTCGGGGAATCCATAACCATGCCGAGGGCAACGGCAGCATCGTAGTCCGCCTTTGCGGCTTCAAGATTCTTCTGCTCTCTGGGCCGATTTTCTCCGAAAACAAGGTTGGGAAGGTTGACCCAATTGTGGATGCCGCTTCCACATTGCTCAATATGAATCCCGGGGAAGTCGTTCCAATGAGCTTCATAGACGGGTTCGTTCTGCGCCGTAGTTTGGAAAGACAGTGCCGGCAGCCCCTGCAGCATAGTTATCATAAGCAATTCATCATCCGACTCTGACTTGTATACCTTTACCCTTGCACCATCGGCTTTCGCACATTTCTCGATCTCTTCGAACAGATGAGTGCACTTTTTCGGGACAGTGATAAACCTGCGACCGCTGACTTTGTTCTCAATATTGTCCAGGGTGTTTGCCATTGCCGCACCTTTTGTGGTAAGTGTGTTATATATCTCTCTCGCAGCTCCCTTCAAAGCATCTGTCGCAATCCTTTTTGCAGGGTCATTCGGGTCGGGCTGCGTAGGTTCTGCCTGCGGGTTTCCGGAGAAGAACTTAACAAGGAATACCTCGATATTTTCATCAATTATGGTTCTGAACTGCTTCTCTATAAAGTCCCTTATCATCCCGGCAGGGTCGAGCCTTGCGCTGATACCTGCATCCGTTGATGTTACGCCTGCAAGCTTCGCAAGGTTGTCCGTAAGCAGGATCTCATCAATGAAATCCTCAATAAACCTATCCTCTTGTCCTTCATAAATGCCGGTGATGAATTTCATCAGTGCATTTGCCTGCCTCTGTGTCGCCATGCTCTGCGTCAGGTTGATCGGACAGAAGTAGAGCGTCCTATTGAAATTTCTTTCAAATATGTTGACATCGGTCAGAATTCCGCTTTCCTTTTTAAGAAGACCTTGGAAAGTTTCAAGCACGATCCTTGACGTTTCCCAAACGGTGTTGTTAAGACCGATAAGGTGATCCTTGACCGCTGTCAGCAAAAACGTGGTTTTGATCCAACTTTCCTTAGTAAACCAGGCGTTTCTCGCTTTATCGCTCGCATACGGAATGTATTCATTTTCCAACAGTCTCGCCGCCTCCCTTGCCACGTTGATCATGGCCATGATTCCGTGTCTGCGGATAAATTCCCTTGACTTTTGCTCAACCTTATCGAGCAGCTCATTCGTTGACTGTATGTTCGCAATTAACCTTTCGCTCTCAATCCCGCAGTCATTAAGGAATCTGATATGAGCATCCTTCCCGGGATCCTCATTCCATGCATTCCAAAGCTTTTCAAATATGTTGTGCACCACCACGCTCGTCAGCAGCTCAACAGGAACCTTTACAGAGGCAAAACCTGCTGCATTGAAGCTGTAGCCTGCGTAGCGCGGGTACCTGTCAAGGGGCAGGCTTGCGATCGCTGTGTTCACCTCTATCGAACGGTTCGAATATATTGAATCGACAAGGCTTACCCGTTCACCGCCTACAACATCCCTTGCGGTCATACTGCCGAGGATGGATTGAACAACAACATTCCTTGCGGTCTTTGCGGGGTTATTGAAGCCACCGAAAGCGGGAGTATCACAGTCAACAATCATACATGTGTCAAAGATATTCCTGTTGAACGTTACGTTTGTGATGCCGTAGTTCATTTTTATCTTTTCGCCGCGGTCGCCAAGCCTCATGAGATAGGCAATTTCCTTCATCGCCGCATAGTGATTCGCTCCCGGATTACGATCCTCGTTAATTCCGCCCTCGCATGCTGAAGGGCTGAAAATATAACCGAATATGCGTGTGTTATTATACAAACCGGCAAAATTTGTTTCAAGCACATGCCTCGTCATATACACAAGGTCAACGATCGTTCCGCTGCCCGTTCCTCCCGCAACGCTGCAAAGGAAGAAAACTTTCAGTTTTGTTCCGGCGGGATGTTGTGTGCCGTTGATGACCTGCTGTATTTTGTTGATAACTCTAATGCCTCCGGGTGAGGTGAGCCTGACCCTGCCCGGCTGACGCCAAGCACCCGCTCCGTCGCTTTCAAAACCGGGATGCATTCCGGGAATACCTCCTCCTGTCGCACTGTACAGGTCCGGATCCACCCATTCTTTTTTATCAGGCGCAATGTGTTGCGGACTGATTGTGTCATGAGCGCCTTGATAAGGAATTAACATGATCTCGCTCTGTTCAAAGACTCCGTCTTCAACAAACTTGAGAAGCTCATTCTCCGCACAGTCAACAACAAGGTAGCGAACCTGAGCATGATAGTTGGGATCTATGGTTTTGTTAATCGTTTCCTTTATGCTGCGAAGTGCCTTTTGTCCCGTTCCGCCGGAGCTGATAAAAAGATACAGCTCCCCCGGCAGCAGTTCTTTTTTTGCTTTGCTCAGAAGACCGTTGCCTTCAGCGTAATCCAACCGTTTCAGGTTGGCTTCAACTATGGCTTTTCTGTCTTGTCCACTCAAGCCTTGGTTCTTGTATTGTTCGGTGTTAATTGGCATAATGCGTTTTCCTTTCTTTGTTGGATTAATATCATTTGAGATCTTGAGCACGTATGCAGCAGCCGTCATTCTCCGAAGCTTTACGCGTGTTCTGTTTTATCCCGAATAAACTCGAATCGGTAATTTTTTAAAACTCCCCGTAATCATCATCATATTCTTCCTGCCTGTTCCTTCTTTTCCGTCTGCTCGGGAGACTCAAGTTCGGAAGTCGAAAGCGTCTTCTCCGCGTCCCGCTACCGCAAGCTTTTCGTTCCCTGATCAATCTTATTACTTCCATAACCGCCATTGGGAACCCAACAATCCAACACACGAGTGTCAGCAGCCCCAATCCGATGGGAACCAGTATTAGAATGACAATAGCCCAGAGGAACATTCTGAATAGGAATAATGATGCCATTGCTTTAAACATTGACCGCAGGAACGCAATCATCCATGGTCCGATGCGCGTTATCCCGTACACAAGTCCTATCAGATATATCGGCAAAATGAGCAAATACCCTGCGTCTCCACCTCGGCAAATAAAATATATTCCAATGAGCAAGCCAGCAACCGTTGGTATGCAGATTTTAAGAATTGTTTTTCTTGAGTCAATTTCCACTTTTGTTAACCCCCAGACAACTTAAATCAAGTACATTGTAGCGCCACCCCCGTTCGCCGTCCTTATATCCGCACTGCACAATAGCCATTTTTGTATCAAGCATAATTATATCTTCAGGCAGAATAATTCGTCTGCGTTCTTCGCTGCGTGTAACCGTGTTGCTGCTTGTTTTGCTGAAAAACCTATAGTTTTCCCTTGAGTTTCCGGATGAAACCTCTTCTTTTTGCGCATAATACTCGCCAAAGTATGTTGACCACACATCCGCACTGTATCCTGATGTGTGTGCAAGCACAACAACATTTGTGCCCGACCCAACAATATCATTGAACAATCCGAGTTTTCCGGCATAACTCTGAGCAAGATCGGGGGAAACAATCATAACGGGAGACTGAACATCAGTGCTTCTGTACAATTTGAATGCAATGCTGTTTTCGTTTGATGCAGGAATTGAATCAATTACACTCAAAAAACGATAACCCTTTTCCTTATTCAACTTCAACAAAGAAAACAGAGTTTCAGCAAGCACATCGTTTATATCCGTTCCGACATCAATTGAAACAATGCAGGCATCGCCTTGAAGAACTTTGCTCAAGCTTATTTTTTTAACATTAACACACTGTTTTTCCATCAAATGGACCTTGAATTCGGTAAATAAGGCCGCAACCGCAGGTATTTGCTCTGAAAACGGCGCAAGTCTTTGGATCAAAACCAGCTTATCGGAAACATCAATATTTCTGCTGTTGAAAATAAATGCTGATATCATCTCCCACGGAAAGCTGCACAGTGTCAGCAGGTCAATCGAATCTCCGTTCTTTTTCAATGCTTCGATTCCTATCGAAATCACGGTTTTTGCCTCAATCCCAAGATTTGCAGTGCTTTTCCCTACTTCATACAGCACGCTTGCCAATTCGTTTTCCGAAATATCTCCAAAGAGATCCAGAACATATTCTTCCCCATTGTATACAGCCGTTCCTGACCTGTATTTTTCGTTGAAAACAAGGTTTGACCTATGAACAATCACAACAGGATTCCCGTTGCGGCATACGTTTTCCGCAAGCATAAGTGCAAACTTTGTTCTGACAACATTAAGTGAACCGGAAATCACCGTTTTTCTTATCATTCCCGAATTCTGTGATCCCGCAAGAAAAAAATCGTTTAATATGCCGTTGCTGGCTGCTATTTCTTTTCTATCTCTCATATTCTTTAAACTTAAACTTAAATGGGCTGTTCTCAATGATTCTTATAAATGCTTCTCCCGGCTTCAATTTGCTGACTTCCCACGCTTCAACCACATGGCCTTCCCTCCGCTCGGTTGAGGGCAAACTGCCGGCTAATGTAGTCTCGCTCAGATAGTTCAATCCGAACGCATCCCTCACGTACTCCGTTGTCAGCCAATCGTTTGACCGGAATGCCATAACAGAGCTGAACCCTGCTGCAATACTGAGCCCCTTATCTTTGCCGTAGACATCATAAAGCTGCGCCATACTTTGCAGTCCGGCAGCAACTTTTAAGCCCATGCTCCTACCAAAGTTTACGGCATCATCGATATGAGTCAAGTTGGGCAGAAGTTTAAACTCATCAATTATAACGTATACATTTCCTCGTTCTTTTTTTTCCTGTCGGCCGAGTGCCTCTTTAAGTGCAAGGTCAAGCAAGAGACTGTATACCTGCGATAACGCTTCACCAATCGCCATATCATATTCGATGAAAAGCGTTCTCCTTCCTTTTTTGCGCACGAACTCACGTATTGAAAAATCACCTGCCTCACCGAACACACCAAAGAAGCTGTCCTTTATCATTACTATTGCTTCTGAAAGCACACCCAATGCCTGATTGTTTTTTCCGTCGCCAAGGTACAGATTCACGTTTGACAGATCCGAATATTTTTGAACCATCTGCTTGTAATCATCAGCAAGCGATCTCTCGAACCAATCTACTAAATCCATATTGCATATTTGCTCATTTGTGCCACCGCCATCTCTTTTCTCGCGCATCATATAAAGCATCACAGCAGCAACAAGACCGCGTCCTGCATTTGAAAAAAAGGGTTGACTTGATGACTCATATTTTTTAAACAAACACCTGCACAAATCATTGATGTTCACAACAATGCTGTCATCATCTTCTCCATCCACCGCAGCCTCACAGAACACGTTCCAACGTTCGCTTATGCTGCGGAATTGCTTTGAATTACCGATTACTTTGTCGCCCGAACTATAAAAGTTTTCGTAAAAATCACCTTTTGTATCAAACACAATCATAACATCGTTGTCGGTCATACGTGCTTTAATCTGGCTGACAAGCTGATTTATCGTGTTTGTTTTACCGCTTCCTGTCCCACCGATGCACAGCAGGCCGCGGGACAGGATCTCCTCGCTGAGCGAAAAGCCGGTTTTCCCATCAGGAGTCACAAATTGAAATTCATCCTGTAAATTATAAAGCGGCACGTTTTCCGCGGCACGACTTCCGTATAGTGTTTCAGTAATAATTGGCATATTAACACCTCATTAAACTATAGATTCAGCATCAGCGGTCGTGTCCTCCGTCGTTGTCACGTTCGGTTTTGTCCGTCTGCATCTCTTGAGCCGAGTCGCGCTCGCGCTGGCCCTTATCCGGCCCCGTTTCTTCAGTGTTATCCTCAGAGTTTGATTGGTTATTATTTTTATTTTCGTTAAGTTCCTGTTTGGATACTCTTATTCTGTCCAGAAAAGATTGCCTGTCCGAATTTGCCATATTTGTTTTTCTCCTATTCTTCATTTTCTCTATAGATGAGCAGCGCAGTGCCGACAGACACCGCGCTGTCATTTTCACATGTCCTTACTTATTGCTGAGACCCTGCTGTTGTCACAGGCACAGCGAGTTCTGATGTGTTTGTTGTCTACCTGGATGTATTTTCGGTCGGCGCGGACCCCTGTGCACTTGTATACTGCTTTCGCACCCATTCGTTATACTGTTCTTTCACACTTCTATCCGGCGGCTCTACCAATTCCGCTTCTGTCGGTAATGTTGTTGCCGGCGGCTGCGTCGGAATCGGAGCTTCACTTGTCGGCTCGACAGTCGGTTGTGCCGTTGCCGGCGGCTGCGTCGGAATCGGCTCCTCATCTTCTGCAAAGAAATAATTATACAAATAAATCCCCGCAAACGAAAGAATAAGCACGACCAAAGCCAGGATTATAATTAACCGTATATTGCTCGATTTAGAGTCCATATACTGGCTCTCCGACTCTTCAAACTCTTTTTTCAGTTCATTTTCAATTTGCTTGAGTTTCTTTTTCTTGTCCTCACTCAACTTGCACTTTTTAAGCATTCTTATGCAGTCCCTCTTGGCCTGCACATCTTTGCATTCATCCCAATCGGAATCACCAGACCGCTCATTGTCACCGTTGAGACTCACCTCAATTTTTCTAATCAAGTCCAGAGCAATGCCAAGCTTAATTTTAAACGGCGAAGATTCTCCTGAATTGCCGTCTGTTTTTTTTCGGCACAGGAGCTTCTCCTTCAACTTCCGCCACCAATCCGGTCCTCTGTTCACGATTTTTGCTTCCTGCGTGCTGTTCTTTTTTCCGGAAATTCCGGCAGGGTATCCTTCCGTCAAACACTTGATTTTATAATCATCTCCCTCTTCCGGTTTAAGATATCTCAAGTAAAGAAGTTCCTCTCGAATATCAGCAAGAGTTTTGCTTCTGCTCGCCATTATCGATACCAGTCCGTTTTCTATAATGAGTTTGACCGCATCATAGACGGTTTGATCTTCATAGATATCATATTTTCCCGAGACAAACTGAGCCGCATGCATCAAGTCCTTGACACTGCAATCAACACAACCTTGCTCCGATATATTTTTACGCAGGCGGTCAATACACTCACCCTGCCAATTGACCTGTTTGCCTTTTTCGCAATACCATTCAATAAATGCCTTGAAGCCTGTCATGCTTTTGAGAACGCTTTCCTTTTGTTTATCAGCTTCCTTTCTTTTTTCGCAGTCGGCTTCAAGCCGTTTAATGTCCCCTTCGCAGAAGAAATTCTCAACGCATTTGCAGCAGTTAACGATTTTTTCAAATCGCTCTGTTTCGATTACGTTTGCTATCCGTTCGATTGCTTCACAAACGTTTTTTGAATACTTTTCGTGAATGTCTTCATCAATCGTTGCTTCCCGGCGTTCTTTCATTTCTTCAAGCAACTTTTTCAAGGTTGCTGTCGGATCTGACTCGCCTCTGCTGCGGTCTGCGTTAAGATCTCCGGCATCGTGGGAATCGGAAGTTCCACGGAGCACAGTTTCAAGTTTCGGTTTAATGTCTTCAAGATATTTTTCTGATGCCTTTCCGTTTTCAGCTTCAAGCTCTTGCATGCGTTTTTTAATGACAGAATCTGGAATAAGAGCAGGAAGATACTCCAAGCCTTTTCCCAATTTCGCATGATGTTTATGTGTTTTTTTTATGATCTCATCAGGCGACTGATCTTCGAGCGGAGTTGCTCTTTCTATTAAGCATTCTGCTGCATCAGTGTCAATACGGAGTTCCGAGTTTGGCGACATCTTCATCATCGACAATCGAAGTAGGAATTCTGAATACTTTTTTATACATTCGTCCAGTTCTTGAAGATTTTTGCATTGTGAAAAGTCGCTCTCAGGCGAGGTTAATACATCACCAAGGTTTTTTTTATGCATTCCCAGCTCGCGTATAAACCGCATCTCACAACATTGTGATTTTGCAATAGCTTTATTCTCCTTGTTTTCCTCCAGTACATTGCTAAGGATCTTAAAACATTCCCAAAGATTTTTATATGTTGTCAGTCTGAAAGCATTTGCATAAGACGCATAGCTTGCGTCTTCAATACACGCTTCAGCACTTAAACCACTCTCAAATTCGTTATAAAATTTCTCACGATAACCGTCTTCAACAACACACTTCCAAATCAACCAGTCAAAATTGCTGCTGGGTTCACTTGCTTCTTCGTACGATGCATCTATAAGATATTCGCCGTCCTTTGCACTGTTCCCTGTTGCAAATACAACCTCACGTTCTGAATTGGCTTCATTTACCGAGAAGCTGAATCGATTCCACATGCCGTACGGAACATGCTTAAGTATCTCAATCACCGAACATCTGAAAGTTGCTATCAGATCGTAGTCGGTCGGTACGATAAGCCTAACCTGTTTTTTATCACATATAACACCATTAATAATTTTCCAAACAAGATTTCTGTTCGGAACAGTTTTATTTCCGCTCGTTTCATTCTTCGAACCGATTTCAACCCAGCCCGGCTCAATCTTTTCTTTTCTGCTTTCCGCAAATTTATTAACATCAGCCGCAGAAGCGAAGCAAACGGTTCCGATATAGCGACTTATATCGTCATTCTCCTCTCCTTTGCCGGCTATATCTCCTATAGACAGGTAAGAAAAGCAAAAAGCATGTGTGTAAAAAGCTATCTCATTTTGCCGTTCAGTATGTGTCATCCGTAACTCGAGTCCATCACTTTCATCGAAATAGACTGTTTCACATGGCAGCCCCTTATTTGCGGAAGTAATTGCTATTTTCTTTTTGTCTTCAATCCTTCCTTTATTATCCACCTGTTCAAACCCGCCGTTGCCGTGAAAGTAGAGTTTCTCATTTTTTTTCATTCTTCTCTCCTCCTTCTTTCTCCTATCCAGCATAAATAAGTCTTTTTATCATCATCTGTATTCAAACATTTGGGAATAAACTCCGGTTTCCTAAACCGATGGTGTTTTTCCGTTTTGACTGCAATTCCACCCTCCATTGCTATCATCCAAAGAAGCGGCAGCATTGTATTGAATGGCTCGATTGAGTTATCTCCCTCGTTCCCTTCTTCTTTCCTCGGTTCATGCCCGTAGTTCGAGGTTATGAAAGCTATGGCTTTACTGTCCGTTTTTTCCCGAATCGTTTCTATCAAACTTTTGCCGATGCTTTTTTCTATTTCCGTGCAGATTATATTCGACTGCAGCTTAATTAGGTTCGGATCATAAACAACCAGTTTCCTACCACTTCTTCGAACCACACCGTAGCCTTGATTATAGTTATCATCAAACCCAGGTTGATTCTTCAGCAGATAAGGCCTTTTCATAAAACCATTTTCATCCCTAAGTGCATCGATCTTGCCCCATATCAATACAATACCCTTCAAGCTCTTGAACATATTCATTGCGTTACTGAGTGCTTGATTTAGATCTAGTACATTCAGAATTTTGCTTGGGTCATTATAACCTAAAAGTCCTTCACAGTCTTTTTTTCTTTGTTCCTGAGTTGTACTCACTCCTGTTGTATACTCCAGTGTCGCATAATCAACGAGCACCCAAAGATAGTCAAGATTCTTGTACCTTGTTTCATATCTCTTTCTCATTGACTCAATCATGTCTTCCGTGCCTCTGGCTAAAGAGCGCACAAACTCTCCTGCAATATCCATAACGGAAACAAGCAATTTTGTTCCATCAATATTGATAAGAAATGTGCATCTCAATTCATTATCCACTGTTTCGGTCGCATCAATCCTTATGTTTTGCCTGTATTTTATGAGCGGATAGTCTTTAGCTGAAGGTTGTGCTCCGTCTTCCGCTTCCTTTGGTACGCCGTCCTGTGTTATCGCCCATTTCTTTTTTAATTTTTCATCCGCATCAAACTCCAAGCATATATTTTGATTGTTAGCTTGTTCTCTCCATTTCAAAAACGCATCCATCGCTGCACAAAGAGCCGTCGTTTTCGATGCTCGAGGTCCGGCAAACATGGATAGTGTTATTTCAGGATAGCAACCTGACCAGCCTGAAACCTGACCTTTTCCCTTGCACTTCGGGCAATAGCGTCTCCACGGAAGCGGCTTTCCACCGATTACAACTTCAAATGTTACATCCGAATTTTCCCTATGCGGCTTTAGCTCGATGGAGCCGAAATTTTCCGTAAGTCTCTTATTAACTTCTTTTTGAACTTTCTCAACATCTGCTTTCATAAGCTTGCCCTGCCCAACTGAGCCTTCCAGTGCATTACCCACGCGCTTTAAGATCTCTTTTATACGGCTGTCCTTCAGCCGGAACTCGCCTTTATGTTGTTCGCTTATATCACGCAGCTCACTTGTCGATACAAACTCCCTGATTTTCGCATTTTCAATTGCATCCATTACAATTTCCTGCTTCGTTTTCTCTTTCTTCGCTTCGTTTTCATCTGCATTCCGGGTTTGCTCTATATTCATCGATTCCGCATCCGTTTTTGCGCTTTCATCGGTAGTTAGTCTGCGAATCCTTTCTATCTTTTCCTGAATAGCTTCTTCGCTGTTGACTTCGGATTCGGCGAGGCTCTTCGCTGCCGCTTTCAGTCTGGGTGTAATCAGCTTAGTGATTTCAAACAGCAGTTCGTCGCTGTCCCCACGCCAACCGCATTCCGGGCAGAACGAATAATACCTTCTCGTTCCTTGAATCGGCTTGCTGTAATCTATTCTTTCTGTTCCGTTTGTGGTGCTTTCTGACTGTATCCGTTTTCTTATCTCCCTCCATGCGGGATGGGGCGACAGTCTTTTGTTTGTGGTGCTTTCTGACTGTATCCGTTTTCTTATCAGCATTGTGTTTTTCCTTTCGCTTTGTCAGTTGTTTTGTCCTTTATCTCGCTATCATCATTTTAACATTATCGCTGTAACTGATTTTCCACTGTATTCTTGAAGTTTCTTTAGGGACGGTAAATTTGCCTCCGTTGCCGGTTATGCAAAGCGGAACTGTGATATTGACAACTTTTCCGTCCCTTTTTCCGGTAAAACAAATTTCCGCATCGCCTTCAATAAGCTTTATTCCCTTCGATTCCATTGTTATAGTTGTACGCTTTTCGAAACACCCTCTCTTCTCTCTATATGTCGGCGATTCTCTCTTTTTCCCGATAAACATCTTTCCGGTTTCAAGCCCACCTTCGCCGTTGTCATATGAATAACTGTATACACCATAATTCTTGTGTTTTGCAAAGGATCCGTTCCGGTCATAAGAAATCAATCTGGGGCTTTGTTCTGCATATATTTCTCCGGTCGTCCAATTTATCATCGGTCTTTCCGGGTCAAGCAATCGCTCTGATCTGAATGTTATTCTCGTTGAATTCTTTCCGCAACCGGTATATATTGCCCTGCATCGCACATTGTAAATAGTAATGTTGTTGTTTTGTTCATTTCCGAACTCTATCTTAATCATTCCTCTTCTCCCTGCTGCGCGCTTTCATCCATGTTTTCCGTCTGTACATTTCCCAACGCTCCACGTTGGCTAAACACCAGCAATCGTCCTCCGAACATAAAGCCGGGCGCCAAACCACGAATCTGAATCCTGTGTTTACGGTTCTGTCCGTTATTATGGAGTTCCTGTGTTCGCTCACCGGAACTGAACAGATAGTCTTGCTGCGTATCACTGCCGTCAGCAGCACGGTTCTGTATTTCACCCCAGATCCTATCCTGCTCATTCATTTCAAACCTGCTTCTCGCTTCGCATGTCTCCAGGAGTTTATCGCAGTCCAGCCCCTGCCAGTTTAGTTTATCAGTATGCGAACCGACGTTCCCATCCTCAAAGCAAATCGGCCTTAATATATCTCTGCAGGCGCAAAGATCATTTCGCATATTTCCTGCGTCCTCAACCAAAGCCTTAAACGTACTTTCAAAAATATCGATAAACCTTTTTTTAATGCCCTTCTTGAGGCGTTCTTCCCATGCTCCAGCATACATTCTTGCGTCTTTGCGGTATTCGTCTTCCTTCCAGTCAGCCAATTCAGCCTTTTCTTTGAGATGTTCAATCAGTTTGGCTATGTTTTTGTTTTCAAACATGCTAAGGGGAAACTCTCCGAAAAACGTTTCCTCCTGTGAACACAATTCTTTTTTGAAAAACTCTTGGGCAGCTTTAAGAATATTGTCTCTAAAAATTTCGCAGATCGGACGACCCTCTTTATCCGTTCCGTATACGGTGTGTATATCTGCATTCCGCGATAATCTTGAATATTGCGGAAGGAGTTCAAGTTTACACGGCGCAACAGAGAGGAATGTTTCCGTCAATTCGTTCATTTTCTCTTCAGCTTGTTCCTTGCAGGCTTGCAGCTGAGCATCGAACTTCCTGCACTGATCCTGATTTGCTCTATCAACGACCGTTACACCGAGAATACTGTTGATCCGCCCGCACACAGCCCCTACACGAGAGGACTCCTGCGCGCTGTATACTTTTCCGTCTTTAACGCGAATGTATTTAACTCCTTCTGCTTTATTAAACACATGTAAAGTTAAAAGCAAAATCAAGTTAAATGCTGCAACTTTGTTGGGATCTGTCAGTTTCCACACGCGGTTCACGCCGTCCGGAACGTCCCTCGGCAAACAGTCATTTTTATCAAGACTTTCTGCATTTTCAATGCAAATCTCAACACGACAATAGTCTTTATTTTGTTTTTGTTTATTTCTGTTATTAATATGTCCGACTATTGGCTTAATTTTCGGAATATCATCTGCTTTTTCAATCAAAAGCAAAAGCACTGTCACAAGTCTGTCGGTCGATGACGTGGCAAGGACTCTTTCCCTTTCGGCTGCAACTCCTTTCAAAGCTTCGTCTATGGAATGCCAAGCTTCATCTATGGATGTAAAATCAAGAGCACATGCGACTTGTGTCCTGCCGTTCAGAAACATTCTATTAAGCAACGGATCTTTCATGATCTTGCTGCCGTAATGAGCAATAACAACATCACAATTTGTATTCACCGGACTGATCCCCGTTATGTTGCTTGTTGCTTTTTCTTTGATTTTCTGTAAAATATTCTCAGAAATTGGCATTACATTCTCCTTTGCTGCATAAGCCGGCAAGCGGAGTGAGCCTCCGCCCGCCGGTTTGTTCGGTGTGTTACCTTATGTACCGTGAATTAGTATTTGATAGGAGCCTGTATATCATTGGTATAGAACTTGCGAAGCCTGTCGCAAAGGCCCTCCTCGATTCTTTCAGCTTCATCGCTGAATTCAACCGATGCCATCGGGAAGTCCAAGCCAGCTTCAACTGCATCTTTGCTGCTGCGATCCCTGAACTCTTGAGCCATATTACTTCCGCGCTCCTGGTCAGCCGCCCATACTTCATCGATATTTTTTCTCGCTTCTATCTGCCTCCTGATGCTGTTGTAATCAGCTTCCGGAAGTTCGGAGAAAGCCACAAACGCGAAATACTCTTTGCATTCTTTGTAAAGCGTGCTGTTCGGCTCACGATCGCTGTAGCCGATCCTAGTCAAATCACTCCAATTCGTGCCATCCTTCTTAATCTCCACCTTGTCTCCAACAAATCGAATCAACACAGGTTTATCCTCCGTTGTTCCGTCGTTCTTAACAACAGTTTCATATGCGCGCAGCACTTGTGCGAAAGTTGTCCTTCGATCCTTCATTCGCTCCTCCTTTTCAAGCGCATTACGCTTTGCATCGATTGCTTTCTTAAGCTTTTCAACGTACGGAATGGTCTCCTTCACTGCGTGCCACAGATGGAACATCTGCCGCAGGGTGTGCCAAGCGTAATCGTAGTAGAAGTCAGCAGGCAGCGTTGAATCCGCGCTTACAGTCGGCTTATCACCGGTCTGAAACAAATCAACACTCTTGATAACTTCTTTTTCCAGCAACTCATTCAGGCAGTACTCAAGGTTAAGATCGTCAAGACTGTTCGGAAGTTGGTTCAAAATATAACTTTCGAACTCCGGACCTTTCCACCTCTCAGTGACAGATCCGACATCCTGAGTTTTGTTAAGTCTGAAGATCGATTTGATCCTGATCTGCTGATCTCTGTTCTGGTTATGATTCGGGGAATTCATAACCATGCCAAGGGCAACGGCGGTATCGTAGTCCCTCTTTGCGGCTTCAAGATTTTTCTGTTCTCTGGGCCGATTTCCTCCGAAAACAAGGTTGGGAAGGTTGACCCAATTGTGGATGCCGGTTCCGCACTGTTCAATATGAAGCCCTATTGAAGTTCCTACACTTCTCTCATACGCCTCCTCGCAGTTCCTAGTTGTGTTGAAAGCGAAAGCCGGGATACCGTGGTGAATGGAAACCATTATGAATTCATCGTCCGACTCTGATTCATACACGGTCACTCCCTGATTCATAACCTGCGCATATTGCTCTAGCTCCTTAAACAAATGTTTGCATCTCTTCTTCGGAGCTATGATGTATTTCTGTTTGAAGACCTTGTTCCCAATTTCATCAGACAACTGCGCTAATGCTGTGCCCTTTGCAAGCAGCGTATCGTATATGTACCTTGCTGCCGTCTTGAGGGCATCCGTGGGAAGCTTTTCTCCGCCCGGATTATCGGGATCGTCCATGGTGGGCTTTGCATCCGCATCCGCCGAGAAGAACTTAACAAGAATTTCTTCAATGTTCGCGTTGATCATAGCTTGGAACTTTCCGTTTATAAACGTTCTGATCATCTTTGCCGGGTCAAAACTTGTTCCGCTTGCCGTTGAATTCTCTGCAAGGTTGGCAAAGCTCGCAAGCGCGTCTTCAGACAGAATCGTTTCCACAAAGTCTTTTGCGATTTGTTTCTGTTGCTCCTCGTTGTATATATCTTCGTAAATGAACTGCCTCAATGCCCTTGCTTGTTCGAAGGTATTCCTATCTTCAGTAAGACTTATAGGGGTGAAGCAGAGCACCCTATTAAAGTTTCCGTTATACACCTCAACATCGGTCATGATCTCGCTTTCGGCCTTAAGCAGGTCTCTGAACGTTTCAAATACAATCTTCGCCGTTTCCCAAACAGTGTTGTTAAGGTTGATAAGATACTTGCTGGCGTCCTCCAGCAGTCTTGCGGTTTTTTTCCAACCTCCATGGTCACGTAACAAGTTCCATCCCTGCTTCCCCATTGTCTCGGCATATTCCTTGTACTTAAACTCCCTGCTATCAGTAATGCCCCTATCGCTCAGAAGCTCCGCTGCAAGGCGTGCAAGTTCTATCAAATAAACAATGCTATGTTCTTGTATCTCTTTCTTCGCCTCTTCCTCAATTTTTTTGATTAGTTTTTTCGTGGTTGTGGTTGGGTCAATCTTCGTTTGTGCTCTTATTCCGCAATTTTCAAGAAACGCCGTTACATCTATATCCGTAGGGCGCTCATTCCATTTCTTCATTATTTGTTCATACACCTTAAAAACAAGTGCACTTGTGAGCAATTCGACAGGTATTTTGACTGATGCAAAACCCATCGCACTGAATTTATAACTCGCGTAGCGAGGATATCTGTTCACAGGTGTCAGCGACGGAATTTTGTGTCCAACATAAAGAAAAATATTGGACAGCATTGAATCCATAACGGTCTCCTGGTTATCAGGGACTGTATCGGCTTCTGTTCTCCTTGTTTTTTTTGATGTCATGAAGCCAAGGATTGACTGGGCAACTGTCTCTCTTGCTATCATCGCTCTTTTCTTCGGGTCCGGATCACCGTAAAGCGGATTGCTTCCGTCCACCAAGAAGCACACATCAAAGATGCCGTTCTCGAATTCGATATCGTGATCTCCGTACTTAATTTTTATCCTCTCATGCCGGTCATTAAGCCTCATAAGATATTCAACTTCCTTCATTGCAGCGTAATGATTCACCTGCGGCGGTGTATGGGTAGCATCACCATTTCCCTCGCAAGCATCCGGACTAAAGATAATGCCAAGAAACTTGGTATTTCCATAGTAAGGACTAAATTCTCTTCTCATTACGTCTCTTGTCATATACGCAAGATCAATGATCGTGCCGCTGCCAGTACCACCTGCAACACTGCAAAGGAAGAACACTTTAATCCTTGTTTGATCTGTTTTTGTCATAGGCGCAACCTTTCTTTTGATTGCATCCATGAAATTCATTCCTCCGCTTGATGTGAGCCTTACCCTGCCGGGCTGACGCCATGCTCCGGCACCATTTGCCTCGAAACCGGGATGACTGCCCGAAACATCTCCACCCGTTTCATCGAACAGTCTTTGATCTACCCATTCTTTCTTGTCAGGGTTAATATACTCCGGGTCAATGGTTTCACGTGTTCCCGCTGAAGGCACCTTAACAATTTCATCTATATTAAACTGCCCTAAAGCGCATAGATCGTCAAGCTCGTTCGCCGCGCAATCCACGACAAGATAACCGACACGATCGCGATTTCCAGGTTCGACTGTTCGTTCGATCAACTCTTTAACGCACTGCAAAGCCTTGTGTCCCGTTCCGCCGGAACTGATAAAAAGGTAGATCTCGTTTTGAATCAGAGGTTTCTTCGCCGTCTCAAGCAAGCCGTTTCCTTTTGCATAGTTGAGCCTGTCAAGATTAGCCTTTATCTTAGCCCGCCTTGCCTCATCCGTCTTCATGTTGACATACTTTTTTTCAGTGTCAAGTATCATATTTATTCTCCTTTAATAAAATATCTCAGTAATCTCCG
>ULXZ01079647.1_pt1 | contig 18953 bp, 20 predicted proteins | sample 1961701 | NCBI WGS metagenome assembly ULXZ01 (sample SAMEA4835850, study PRJEB28245) | human gut metagenome | biome: gut microbiome; material: fecal sample | place: Denmark | collected 2008 | reverse complement strand
TAGCTGCAATATATCTTTCTTTCTGAGTATCTAATAAAGACTCATCTACATAAATATCAGTTAATAAAGCATCTGCCTGACCATTTCTAATATCTTTAATAATCTGTGTTGCAAGTTTCATTATTTAATTACCTCTAAACAATAAGATGTCTGTGCATCAAATGTTTCTCCCTTTCTTAAAATAGTGCTTGGATTCTTTTCAATATGAATAGCGTCTGGTAAGTTCTGTGTTTCAATACATACTGCATCTCTCGCATTATAAGGTTCACCATTCTTACCAATACGACCATCTAGATAGTTTGCGGTATAGATCTGTGCTCCTGGTAAAGTAGTAGATACTGTTAATCTTCTACCGCTTTCTTCATCTTCTAATACAACCTGGTTCTTATCTGTAGTAAAGAAGAAATGATGGTCAAAACCATTACCAAGCTTTAATTGTGGATGATCCACTTCTACACGTTCACCAATCTTTGCAGGTATTCTAAAGTCAAATGGAGTACCTTCTACAGCTTCCTTTTCACCTGTAGCAAGACCATCTGCATCTACATGTTCATAATAATCAGCATCAATCTTTAAAGTGTGATTATAGATATTATGTTTATGTCCTGATAAGTTGAAATATGAATGGTTAGTAATATTAATTAAAGTATCCTTATCACTCGTAGCATGATAAGAAATAGTTAATGTAGTACCCTCTAAATGATAAGTAGCACTAAAATCCATATTACCTGGATAACCTTCTTCTCCATCCTTTGCATGATAAGTAAACTTAATAGTATAGTCATCTAAGATTTCATAATCAAAAATCTGATAACTAAATCCTCTAATACCACCATGTAAGCTATTAGGACCATTATTAATAGGTAAATGATATGTTTCACCATTTAATTCAAATGTTCCTTTTCCTATTCTATTCGCAACTCTACCTACTAATGCACCTAGATAACCATCTAGAGTCTGATATTGATTAAAGTCATCATAACCTAATACAACATCACCTTTTACTCCATTCTTATCTTCAATAATCATCTTAATAATAGTACAGCCAAATGTTGAGACAACAACTTCCATCTCATCGTTTTTTAATGATAAATTTTCAATATTTCCAATTTTTTCTATTACTTCTATCACATTTATTCACCTCATCTTCGGAAACATAGATAATTCATACCTATTACTTAATATATTTTATCATGTTATGAATAATTATGTATACGCTTTCTAGAAAAAGTGAGGAATTAATAGACTTTTCTATGAGTTGTAAAGAGCGCATGTCTTTTACGCAAGAAAATATGTCTCTTATGCAAGAAATGTAGACTATTTAATAATAATAATATATTATTTAAGTAGTAGAAGAGGATGGAATACTCTAAATTTAAAGATGTGACATACTATAAAAATGGTTTAATACAATCGAGGTGAGTAATATGATGAATTTTCTTCTAGCTTTGTATAGCAGTTTATTAATCAAAATCCTGCCATTATTAGTTGTATCGCTGTTACTTACATTCTTATTAGTTAAAGCTAAAATGCCAAAGTTTTTCTACCTTCTCATAGTTGTAGAAGTAATCGCAATATCTGTACTGCACTATAGCACTGTTGTCACATCAATAAGCTTATATATGGAAGAGAGAGTCTGGATTATACTCTTTAATATGGCTATCCTTGTTGGTATATATTTAATGATTCCTATCCTTTCAATCATCCTCTATAGAGTATTAAGAAAAAGAGTATATTAATGTGGACCCCGTGTTAAGGACACTAAATAAAAAAGCACTTAAGTAGAAATGAAAATATCCTCTAGGCAGTAACCAGGAGGATATTTTTACGTACTATGTTTTTAATGCACTTTTTCCAATTCACTACTTGTTTCAGATCTAGTTTGATATCGTCCTCCTTGAAAGGGGGGTGATACATTTTTTTGAGTTTATCATAACCGTCATGGCAGGTGTTCTTACATATTATATTTGCAAATGGTTAGACGAATTTTTTAAACGATAACTAGCCTAGTGTTAAACCACTATAAAAGTTAGAAAAGGTAAGGATTGGTGGATCCTTACCTTTTCGTTTGATGCATTTTGATTTCTGAGTTCATTTGAAGTCTAACACTTAACCAATTCATAGTCAAGTCGTTACTGCATAGAAACCACAGGAGCAGTTTCCTTATTTCACTTCATATATACAATCTTATATTTGGTCTAAAAAAGGACTCGTGATGAGTCCTCTACATTAACAATCATACTGAGTGAATACGTCACTAACTGGTAAATCGTTTTCGATGTTTTCAATTGTATGTGCAAGTAATCCTGCAACAGATACAGAAACAAGTTTATCAAATTTCTTATCCTGTGGAATTTCGATAGTGTTAGTAATAACAACTTCTTTTGCCGCACAAGTAGATAATCTTTCAACAGCAGGTCCAGAAAGTACACCATGAGTACATGCAATATATACATCCTTAGCACCTTTCTGTTTTAACATATCAACACCAGCTGTAATAGTACCAGCTGTATCGATCATATCGTCAATTAAGATACAGTTCTTACCTTCAACATTACCGATGATACCCATAACTTCAGCAACGTTTGGTTTAGGTCTTCTCTTATCGATGATAGCGATAGGACAGTCAAATGCTTCAGACATCTTACGAGCTCTAGTAGCTCCTCCATGGTCAGGAGATACAACACATAAATCCTGAACCTTCTTTTTACGGAAGTATTTGATTAATAGTGGTAAAGCCTGCATTTCATCTACTGGAATATCAAAGAATCCCTGGATCTGAGCTGCATGTAAGTCAACAGTTACAACACGGTTAACACCAGCTGTAGTTAATAAGTCTGCAACTAACTTAGAAGTGATTGGCTGTCTAGGTTTAGCTTTACGATCCTGTCTAGCATATCCGAAATATGGAATAACTGCAGTAATTTCACGAGCAGAAGCACGTTTTAAAGCATCAGTTAATACTAAGATTTCCATTAAGTTTTCAGTTACTGGATTAGAAGTAGACTGAACAATGAATACGTCCTTACCACGAACAGATTCACCGATTTCACATAAGATTTCACCATCTGCGAAGTGATGAACTTTGCAGTCTCCAACCTTAGTACCTAAAATGCTTGCGATATCCTGAGCTAATTTCTTGCTTGAAGATAAAGAAAATACTGTAATTTTGTTTTTCATATGTGTCCCCTTTTTTTATTTCTTGTTTCTTTCGTTATAAATCTTCATACGTTTTTCTTCTAAAACTTTTGCATAACCAGGTTTGTTCACCTGTCTAGCACGTGCGATAGACATTGCGCCATCTTCTACAGTTTCTGTTACAGTAGATCCAGCTGCAACAAATGCGCCTTCACCAACAGTCACTGGTGCAACGAGATTTGAATTACATCCAATAAATGCATTGTTTCCAATAACAGTCATTGACTTATTCTTACCGTCATAATTGCTTGTGATAGTACCACAACCAATATTAACGCCATCGCCTACTTTAGCATCACCGATATAAGTAAGATGAGCAGACTTGCTTCCCTTACCAAAATCAGCTTTCTTCATTTCCACAAAGTTACCAATGTGTACATTCTCTCTAATATGACAATTAGTTCTTAGTCTTGCATAAGGACCAATATCAGTACCGCTTTCTACAACAGAATCGCTTAATACTGAGAACTTGATTTCCACATTATCCTTAATATCTACATCTGTAAATTCACAATAAGGACCAATATGACAGTGTGCCCCTATAGTAGTATGTCCCTTGATAATACAACCTGGTTCAATAATTGTATCTTTACCAATCACAACATCAGTACCAATATATGTGTTATCAGTATCTACAATAGTTACGCCATTTAATAACCAGTTCTTATTTACTCTCTTCTGAAGTAACTTAGTTGCTTCAGCAAGCTGAACACGGTCATTAATGCCACCTACTTCACTGAAATCCTGAATCTTATAGCCATCAACCTTCTTGCCTTCTTCATTCATGATTCCAATTAAATCTGTAATATAATACTCACCCTGAGCATTGTTGTTTGTTACTTTCTTTAAAGCTTCAAACATTGATTTGTTATCAAAACAATATTCACCTACGTTCATCTCAGTGATATCCATCTGAGATTCCTGTAAGTCTTTGAATTCTACAATTCCTGTTACCTGGCCATCTTCCTTAATAATACGACCAAATGGAAGTGACAAGTCACAATCACATGTCATTACAGTACCACTATTCTTACCATTCATATGATAATCAATAAGTCCCTGTAATGTCTCCGCAGTAATTAAAGGTGCATCACCATTTAATACAAGAGTGATTCCTTCTTTATCCCCTAGAACACTTTCTGCCATCATGACAGCATGTCCAGAGCCTTTCTGCTCTTCCTGTAAGACAGTAGTGACGTCGTTATCTAACAAAGCCTTGACCTGGTCAGCCCCATGTCCAACAACAACGACTGTTTCTGCGATATCTAACTTCTTTAATTCATCCACCACATGATTGATCATTGGTTTATATAAAACTTCATGAACAACCTTAGGTGCATCTGACTTCATACGGGTACCTTTACCCGCAGCTAAGACAACTGCATAAACTTTCATCGACATATCTCCTTTTTTTCCCCTACATTCTAGCAAAATTCAATTCAAAATAAAAGAGAAAAGGCATAAGTTATCCCTTTTTCCTTTTCTCTGGATAGTAAATCTGTGTTTTTACTGCAAAACTATATTTCTTTTTAAAATATGGAAGCACTTTATCAATTAATTCAGGATCTTGAGTCATACCAAAAACAGATGAACCACTACCTGACATAAGAGCACCATCAAAACCAAAGTTCATCATATCATCCTTAATAGACTGGATATCCTGTACCATCTTAATAGAAGGAGCTTCTAAAGTATTACCTAAACAATCTACAACACCCTGATAATCATTCTTTTCAATTGCATGCTTCATTAAATCAATATCTGGATGAACAGCTGTTTCAATATCTAGATCATCAAAACATTTCTTTGTAGAAACACCTTTCTTAGGTTTTACAATCAATAAATGACAATTAAAACATGAACGATCAATAAAATGTAGATTTTCACCAATACCACCTACAACCGCAATACGATTCCATACACAAAATGGAATATCTGCACCAATCTCTTTACCCATTTCACACATATCCTGATAAGACATACGTAAATGGAATAAACTGTTCATTGCGCGAAAGATAGCTGCACCATCAGCACTTCCTCCACCCATTCCAGCTTGAGATGGAATATGCTTATAACAGTGGATTCTTACACCACTTTGGATATCAAACTTCTTGATTAATGCATCGGCCACCTTATACATGATGTTACGTTCATCAGTAGGTACACGGTATGTGTTTGTAGTAATTTCTATACCTTTTTCAATAGGATCAATAAGAATCAAATCATGAAGAACAATAGGGGCCATAATCATATCTAATTCATGATATCCATCTTCTCTTTCACTTACTACATCTAATGCAAGGTTTATTTTCGCATAAGCACGAATCTTCATAGAGTATGACTCCTTTCTAGTATTCTTATATAGTCATCAATGTTTAATTCCTCAGCACGTTTATTGGCAGGAATACCACATGATTCTAATAATTCTTTTGTTTGATCATGATATAAAGACTTTAAGTTATTATAGAGTGTTTTTCTTTTTGCAGTATAACTTGCTTCAATCAGATCAATCAATTCCTGTGATATAACACGTTCTTTATGAATAGAAATAACAGCACTATCTACATGAGGTGCTGGCATGAATACATGTCTAGGCACATTCAATTCATATTGAACATCTCCTACATAATCAATCATCATCTTTAAAGGACTCTTTTCTTCAGAACAGAGCTTTAGTGCGACTTCCTTTTGTACCATAGCGACTAAACGATTAATAGGTGTAGAAGAAGATACAATCTTTGTGATGATTTTAGACGTAATATAATAAGGAAGATTTGTGACAACACAGATATCCTTATAGTTCTTTAACTTCTTACAAGCTTCTTCTAAATCAGCTTTCATAAAGTCCTGGAAGATGATTTCTACATTATCATGTCCTTCTAAAGAGAATGATAATACTTCTTTTAAACGTTCATCTATTTCAAAGCATAATACTTTACCAGCTTTATTAGAGAGCTGTTCTGTAAGAGCGCCTATACCAGGTCCTATTTCAATAACTGCTGTCTCCTTATCCAGCGAAGCATGATCTGCGATACTTTGAATAATACCTGGATCTACTAAGAAGTTCTGTCCATATTTCTTAGAAGGCTTTAAGTTAAATGTATTTAATATAAATTCTGTATTTGATTTTTTTGCGATATTTTCCATATCATTTATTATATAGGATATGTAAAGAAAAGACCATTGAGTTCCCTGAAAAATTCTTCTATAATGGTCGAAAAGGTGATGTATATGGATAGAAAAACAAGAATAATGGAAATAATAAGTAGTAGTGATAAACCTGTTTCAGCAAGTAAAATTGCGAAAGAATTAGGTGTTTCTAGGCAGATTATTGTAGGAGATGTGGCTTTACTTAGAGCATCGGGAGAAGATATTACTGCAACACCTAGAGGATATATATTAGATACTAATAGGAGTAATCATTATACGATTGCAGTAAAGCATAATAATGATCAATTAGAAGAAGAATTAAATACTATTGTAGATTTAGGTGGTAAGGTTGAAGATGTGATAGTAGAACATCCTCTTTATGGAGAAATCAAAGGGAATCTACATATATATTCACGTTATGATGTATCGAAGTTCATGTCTGCAGTTAAAGATAATGATATTGCACCTCTTTCTCTATTAACGGATGGTGTTCACTTGCATACAATTACAGTACCTGATGAAGAGACATTAGAGCGTATTAAAGAAGCATTGGATGAAAAGCACATACTATTAAAATAAGGCTGTGGTGAACAGCCTTTTTATTATATCGTGAAGAAGTTTTTGATTTCATCTTTAAAGAAATAGATGAGTAATAATGTGTTTCCGATAAATGGTAAAACTAAATTAGAACAGAATATTGTAGGTAGTGAAGAAATCACAATATGAATACTGCCTAAACCGAAATAAAGACTAACTCCATCAGGGTAAAAAGCCGATGCAATAAATAATGCGACATAAATCACAAAACAAATAATAAACTTCTTCTCTTTAGTACTGAGCATAAATAATTCCTCATTTCCTAATAAAATTAAAACATTTTTCATTTTGAATACCCATAAAATAAGCATATTATAAGAACTCTTTAACAATAGTCTTTGTAAATAGCATACAAGTTCGCATGATATATCTTGAAAAAGTATTTTAGCAAATTATGGGTATTCAAATTATTATTTGTATTTTACATCTAAATACTTGTTAGTGTTTTTGCTCGAAACATAATCATAAGTATCATATAATCCATTTGAATCATAATAGAATGTTCTCATATGCTTCACTATATAATCTCCTGAAAGTGCAAGTTTGCTATATCTGCTACTATCGGCATTTAGTCTCGTCTCAACAGTTGTTACATGATTTAAAAGAAATTTAAACAAAATACCTTCATAAGTTGAAGAAAGTGAAACAGTACATTTTGTTGATGGCGTTAATTTATAATATGAAGTTTTACTCCATTTTTTAGTTTTGCTATGATAGCCTATAAATTTATGAGAAACATTCTTTCTAGATATCTCTTTGGTAGTTGAATACTCTCCACATACGTTAATATTATCTGCGCCTAACTCTATTTGTTGCTTGTACTTATTATAATCTTCTACTGATTTAAAAAACCATGTTTCCGTATCACTAATTTTAACTGGAATTACAATATTTTCTTCGATTGCTGATACAGGAACAAAATTAAATAAAACCATAATTAAAGAGAGAATTGATACTAATGCGAATTTTAATCTGCGTTTCATAATAATGACTCCTATTATTTATTTTTTTGTTGAAAACGTTTCCACATACATATAATATCATGAATTTTGCACTTTGTACATAGTATATCTATGTATTGCTAGTTTTAAAACACAAAGTATAATATAGGTATATGAATGTTGAGGATCGATTAATATGGCCAAAAAGAATCAATTTTTCAAACTGGATATGCTTCTTCTATGTATTATTGCGAAGCAGGATTGTTATGGGTATGAAATAACAAAACAGATTAAAACTTACTCTCATGAACTCATAGACATTAAAGAAGGCACTATGTATCCTATTCTCTATAAATTACAGGATGCACACTATATTTCTAGTTACGAGAAGGTAATAGAACGCAAAATAAGAGTCTATTATCATATAGAAGAAGAGGGTAAAGAAAAGTTATTAGAAATGATTAATGAATTTAATCAAGCCGTGGATGGAATCCATAATGTGATTAAGGAATCTTTAGGAGAATCTTATGAATAATACAGAACAATATATTCACAATATTTGGACTATTATGCCCATGCATACAGATAAAGAGAAATTCTATCTTCTTGATTTGAAGAAACATTTAAAAGAATTCATGGATGATCATCCTGATTGTTCCTATGAAGATATTGTAGAACATTTTGGTGAACCAAAGGATATAGTCGTTGAATATATCCAGAATAGTGATGAGAACTATTTGATTCAAAGAATGAGACTAAAAGAAGTGTTCCAGAAGTTCATTATTTTTCTTTGTGTCCTTTGTACATTACTTGCGCTATGGTTTGGTCTTCTTTGGTATGATGTCTACAGAAATTCAAAATATTCAGGTGTAGGAGAAATAAAATATACAATAACAGATCAGTAAAAGAAAGAGTCAGTAGATACTATGTCTACTGACTCTTTAATGCTTTAAGTACTTCTTCTTTTGTAATACCCATCATATTCAGTCTCTTAAATAATGCTTTCGCATTACCATAACCTAAATGAAAGGCATCATAGACCTGTAGTCTTCTCTTCTTATTTCCTAATACATCTAGATCAATAAATTCATCCCATGAAATAGATTCTTTAGCATCACTAAATGTGACTGCATTCTCTAGTGCTTCGATAATTGCATCATGTCTTGCTTCCGCAATGCCAAGTTTCTTCACACCCTTAGCATCCTTTTTTGCGACAAAGGCATGCTTCGCATTAGGAACAGCCTGAATAACTTTATTTCTAATCTGTGTACCAGGATAATCAGGGTCTGTTAAGACAATGACACCACGTGTCTTGGCAGCAGTTTTAATGAGAGACAGAATATCTTCGTTGATTCCTGACCCAGATGTTTCAATTGTATCTACATCAAATAACTGTTTAAGTGTTGCTGTATCTGTTTTACCTTCTACTACAACAACTTCTTTAATCTTTCTCACAATAGTCTCCTAACTCAGTAAGTCAATCATACGTTCTATTGTACGTTTGACATCTCCCTGATCATAATAATAATCGAAATCTTTCTCAACCATTACAGTGAGTATAAGGCAGCATGTATCATAATCAGCCTGTGAAAGGGTTATACCCTTCACAGGTTTCTTTTTATACTTGTAGTCGCCTAATTCTTGTAATACACGTCTATATATTACAGGGTTATTCTTACAGGCTAATTTCTTTAATACAGAAATCTTATTATAATTCAGTTTTGATCTTATAAAGCCTAGAATAGCCCTACCTCGCGAGGGCGGGGTGGAATGTCCATCTTCCATATCTTCCTCCACTATTTAGATGATTCCATGTTCTTAAATGCTGTTGATAACATCAATTTAATACGATTAAGCTGGTTTGTTTCACTAGCCCCTGGATCGTAATCAATCGCAACGATGTTAGACTGTGGATATTTTCTTCTTAATGCCTTAATGACACCCTTACCTGTTACATGGTTAGGTAAGCAGGCAAATGGCTGCATACATACAATATTTGGTGCACCTTCATCAATGAGTTCAATCATTTCACCCGTTAAGAACCATCCTTCACCTGTCTGGTTACCAATAGAAACAACTTCACTTGCTTTCTTCGCAATTTGATCAATAGGATGTGGTGCATCAAAACGATTTGATGCTTCTAATGCCTTAATCATATCTTTTCTTAAGAAGTCTACGAGTTTAATTGCTACATTACATAACTTAGCTGATTTCCAGCTTGCATCATAATGTTCATGTTCATACTGAGTATTGTAGAAACAATACTGGAAGAAGTCAATGAGATCTGGCATAACTGCTTCTGCGCCTTCTTCTTCAATAGTCTTTACAATCTCATTATTGGCAGTAGGGTGGAATTTTACAAGGATTTCTCCTACAAGACCTACTCTAGGTTTCTTAATATCTAGAAGTGGTAATTCATCAAATTCCTTTACAATCTGATAAACGTTCTTCTTGAATTCCTTCATAGAACCATTTTCAACGTTTTCCTTACATTTTTCTACCCATGATTCATATAATTCATTTGCTGAACCTTTCACCTTTTCATAAGGTCTTACACGATATAAAACTCTCATGAATAAGTCACCATACATAGCCCCAATAATAACCTTCTTAGCCACCTTATAAGTGATCTTAAAGCCTGGGTTAGATTCTAATCCCTGTAAGTTTGCTGAAATAACAGGTACATAATCCATATGTGCATCCTTTAATGCTTTTCTAATAAACGCAATATAATTTGTTGCACGACATCCTCCACCTGTCTGTGAGATGATCAATGCCACCTTATGAGGATCATACTTACCTGAATTCAAGGCATTCATCATCTGACCTGCTACTAAGATACTTGGGTAACATGCATCATTATTGACATACTTTAATCCCTGGTCTACCGCTTCTTTATCTACTGAAGGTAATACCACAAAGTTATAGCCTTCTGAATTCATTGCAGTTTCTACAAACTGGAAATGAATAGGAGACATCTGAGGACATAGAATAGTCCATCTATCATCCTTCATTTCTTGTGTGAATGATACCTTTTCAGATTCATATTTATTTTCTAAGTGTACAGTATTGTCTTTCTTCTTTACTGTTGCTTTTAGTGATCTAATACGGATTCTGATTGGTCCTAAGTTAGAAGCTTCATCAATCTTAATAAGTGTATAAATCTTACCTCTTGCCTGTAATAATTCAGCCACCTGGTCACTTGTAACTGCATCTAATCCACATCCAAATGATGTTAACTGAATGAGTTCAAGATCTGGCTGAGTTGTTACGAATTCAGCAGCACGATAAAGTCTAGAATGATATGTCCACTGGTCTACTACACGTAAATCTAAGTTTTCTTTATTTAAATTACATACAGAATCTTCTGTTAATACACAGAAACCTTCACTTGTAATTAAGCTTGCAATACCATGGTTGATTTCTGGATCTACATGATAAGGACGTCCTGCAAGGACAATACCCTTCTTATGGTTTTTATGCATCCATTCCAATGCTTCCTGACCCTTAACTTCAATATCTTTTCTTGCACGTGCTAATTCCTGATAAGCCTTATCAATCGCATTATGCATTTCCTTATCTGAAATATCATATTCAGCTAAAGATTCCTTCATTACCTTAAATAATGTTTTAGGGTTATTTAAAGATAAGAATGGGTTCTTATATTTCACGTTGTGTTCTTCTAAGCTGTCTACATTGTTTCTAATAACTTCTGGATAAGAAGCAACAACTGGACAGTTATAGTTATTACCTGCATCTTCATATTCTTTTCTTTCATAAGCTACTGATGGATAGAAGATAAAAGGAATACCTCTTTCAATCAGGTTTTCAATATGTCCATGAGAAATCTTTGCTGGATAGCAGGCATTTTCTGATGGAATAGATTCAATACCCTTTTCATAGATTTTCTTAGAAGATCTTGCAGATAAGACAACTCTAAAGCCTAACTGAGTAAAGAATGTATGCCAGAATGGATAGTTCTCATACATATTAAGTACTCTAGGAATACCCACTTCTCCTCTTTTTGCATCATCTTTAGAAAGTGATTTATACCCAAAGATACGACCATATTTATAATCATAGAGGTTAGGTAACTTCTTAGATGTCATTGGAAGGTTAGCCCCTCTTTCACATCTATTACCTGAAATATATTCTCTACCATCATTGAATGATGTAATAGTTAACATACAGTTATTTGTACACTTACCACAGTTTCTAATCTTTGTATCATAGTCAAGTGCTTCTATTTCTTCTAATGAAAGAATAGTAGAAGGTTCATTGTCATCATTTTCAATCGCAATACGGGCCATACCATAAGCACCCATTAATCCTGCGATATCAGGTCTTACTACTTCAATACCAGTTTCTTTTTCAAATGCACGTAGTACAGCTTCGTTATAGAAAGTACCTCCCTGTACAACAACATGCTTACCAATATCTTCTTTACTTCTTAATTTAATAACTTTATATAACGCATTCTTGATAACTGAATAAGATAAACCAGCACTAATATCTTCTACTGAAGCACCTTCTTTTTGTGCCTGTTTTACCTTTGAGTTCATGAATACTGTACATCTAGAACCTAAATCAATAGGGTGTTTAGACTTTAATGCAAGTTCTGCGAATTCTTCAATCTTATAACCTAATGATTTTGCGAATGTCTCTAAGAATGAACCACATCCCGCAGAACATGCTTCATTTAATGAAATATTCTGAATGACATTATCTCTAATAGTAATAGCCTTCATATCCTGACCACCAATATCAAGAATGAAGTCTACATCAGGTTCATAGGCTTTTGCGGCAGTATAATGGGCAATTGTTTCTACTTCACCAATATCTACCTTTAAAGCAGCTTTAATAAGGGCTTCACCATAACCAGTAACACCGGCTTTCGCAATATAACATCCTTCTGGAAGCATCTGATAAATTTCCTTCATCAGACTCATGATCAACTGTAATGGATTTCCTTCATTAGAACTATAGAAAGAATATAAAATAGCACCCTGTTCATCAGTCATGATGATCTTAGATGTTGTAGAACCAACATCGATCCCTAAGAATACTTTACCTTTATATTTCTTAAGTGTTCTTTTCTTAGTGATATGGGTAAAGTGTCTTTCTCTGAATTCTTTTAATTCTGCTTCATCATTGAATAATGGTTCTAAGACATTTGTAAGTTCTGTAGGGGAGTCTGAAAGACCTTCTAAGTCTTCAATAATCTTAGAGATGTTTAATGGGCTTTCTACCTTTTCTTTCGCATTTAAACATGCACCCATAGCAACAAATAGCTGTGAGTTCTGTGGGAAGATGATTTCATCTTCAGTTAAACCTAATGTTTCAATAAAACGTTCTCTTAACTGATCCATGAAATAAAGTGGACCACCTAAGAATGCAACATTCCCTCTAATAGGCTTACCACAGGCAAGACCAGAAATAGTCTGATTGACGACTGCCTGGAAAATAGATACCGCAATATCTTCTTTAGATACACCTTCATTAATTAAAGGCTGAATATCTGTTTTCGCAAAGACACCACAACGTGATGCGATAGGATAGATTGTCTTATAGTTTTTCGCATATTCATTTAAACCAGCAGCATCAGTCTTTAATAAAGTAGCCATCTGGTCAATAAATGCCCCAGTACCTCCTGCACAAGTACCGTTCATACGCTGTTCAAGCTGTCCTTCAAAATAAGTGATCTTGGCATCTTCTCCACCAAGCTCTATAACAACATCAGTTTGTGGAATATATGTTTCTACTGTCTTTGTACACGCAATAACTTCCTGTATAAAAGAAATACCAAGCTTATCTGCAAGAGATAAACCTCCTGAACCAGTCATAACAGGATATAAATCAATATCACCCATCTGGTTCTTTACTTCAATTAATAACTCATAGATTGTTTTTCTAACATCTGAGAAATGTCTTGTGTACTTAGAAAATAAGCATTTATCATTCTCATCTGTCAAATAGAGTTTTACAGTCGTAGATCCTACATCAATTCCTAAATAATATTTCATATTTCCACATCCTTCTCTCTTTTTGTGTATTATATCGAACCTATATTAAACGAATTTTAAGAAATAATCTAGTTTTTTGCCTAATAAAATTACAAAATATCACGATAAATACACAAATTTTAATTATTTGTAAGGAAAAGTACGACGCTCGTCCAACAAAGTCAAAAAGAGGAAAGAAGGATGAAAATATCATCCTATCTCGTCCTCTTTTGTATGATCTACTATTCAATTATATAAATAATTCACACTCTTTTTTGATTGAACAAGCCTTTGTGATTGCTGTTTCTATAACTGCCATCTTCTCTTGATCTAGACTTCTTGCCTGACTAAGACAAACAGCCACACAACGCATACATGAGATACATTTATTCTTGTCTGTCACTTGCGGATTATCTTTACTAATAGCACCTGTTGGACATTTCATTACACATAAGCCACACCTTGTACATAAGGTATTTGCTTGAGGAATCGTTCCTCCACCTGCTTTCTTATAAGGTCTATGACCTGGAATATTCGGTTTAGTATTAATCTTATTAGATGCTTTTTCTAGAATCTGATCACCAAATTCTTTTAATTGATGACAATCATTCTCATCCGGTCTTCCTGTCGCAAATTGATGGAAAATAGAATGTTCAGCAATGGCTGATATAGCCCCAATGACATCAAATCCAGCCATACGTGCATAATCTTCCATTTGAACAAGTGTATCTTCGTATGCTCTATTTCCATATACCGTAACAATGACACATTTACAGTTATGTGCATTGATTTTAGCAAGTCTATCTAATGCGACTTGTGGTGCTAGTCCTGCGTAAGTTGGCATGGCAATCACCGCAATATCATTTTCTATCAATGATATATTTTGATAATTCTTATCTACAACTGAAAGATCTATGTCTTCGACATACCCCCAATTTTTTGTGATTGATTTTGATACCTTTTCAGTTCCACCTGTTGGACTGAATATAATTCTATACTTATTCATCATATTTTTTACCCAACTGCTTCCTTAATTTCCCTTTCATGATTTACCGCAAATTCACTTAGTTTGTAGGAACGGATTCTCTTATTAACTAATATTGGAATCACAAATCCATTCTTCACTAAACCAGCCAATCTATTAATAACTGTCTTATTTGTAACTGATAATTGTTTACTCACTTCTATTGGAGTAAACTCTCCTCGATAAGTTGAAATCAACAATACTAATAATTCTTTTTCTCTCTCTTTTAAGAAAGATAAACTTCCTGCAATATCTTCCTCTTCAGAAGATAATTGTAGATCACACACTTTTCTAGAATACAACTTTACCATTCGCAGAAAGTAATTAATCCATATTTCAGGATGTGGCGGATTCTCTCTTCCAGAATAATACAATGCAGGTAACCCCATTTGAATAGAGTCATAATATTCATCTACATCATATGCAAAATACTCTTCTAGTGAACTAATTCCATTAAAACCATATCCATTTAAATCCATAATATATCCAGATAATAATCTTGCGGTTCTTCCATTACCATCCTCAAATGGATGAATAGTTACCAATTGATAATGTACAACTGCTGCAACAATCAATGGATGATCATCAGTAGTATTAACATACTCTATCAACTCATCCAGTAATCCTGGAACATCATTATATTCTGGTGGAATATAATCCGGATTTCCTGTCTTAGAATCATATACTGCAAATAATACTCCTGGTGGCATAGGTCCTCTAAGGCCTATTTTTTCTTTAGAAGCACCTTTCTCAACTAATTTCTGAACATCTAAAATTAGTTTTTTAGATAACTTTTCTTTATTGTTCAACTTCTCTTCTAGATAATTCAATGCAAGAAAATAATTTCTTACTTCCTGTTCTGGCTTCAAATAATGTTTTCTTTCACCACTTTCAATGACTTCTTCCACCTGTTTTTCAGATAAAGGATTTCCTTCAATCTTGTTTGAAGCATAAGAGCTTTTTTTCTTTGAATTTTTACGAAGTTTATTCAAAACGTTCTGTGATAATTCCACTAACGACATCTTATATCTGTTCAGCTCTATTTCTATAATAGAGTTTAAAATATCATTAGTTATTGTCACTTTAATCATAAGAAAAGCCCTCCTTCTTTCTATAATTATACCTGTATAGAAAACTTTTTCACTATTCTTTCACTATTTTTACACTATTTATTCATTATCACACTTTTCTATATTCTTAATATCAAGGATAGAGCCTAACTTAAATACATCACTATAATACTCTCCATTGCAACCTTGAACACTTCCATTAAACCCTTTATCAAATAAAATCTTCATTAAACTTCGTACCTGTTTTGCATCATCATCACTCATAGAGCCATCAAAATACAACATTAACTCAATCTTTGTATCCGTGTCACTTATAAACTTATGATAATCTTTGATAAATCCTTTACGCTTATTACATTTTACACTCTGTACATCGTATTTCATTGTGTCAGGAATCGTATTTCTTATATCCTCTAACAATTCCTCATAATGATATCCTTTTGATACATCCGTCTCTAATGTCTTATTCTTAATATCATATTCAACACCAAATTCGTACTTCTCATCTTTCACATATACAGTTGCATAAAAGACTCCTTCATCAGTCGTCCCATAATCAGAACAATACAACTTTTCATTATCAAAGTAACGGCTATGCTTCTTATTTATTATTTTCTCTACATATTCTGCAACTTCTTCATCGTTCTTAAATTCACCTGAATATTCATCATGCGTACAACCTGGTATAAGCATTACAGAAACAAGCACTAAGACAGCTAATATACGTTTAACCACACCTGTATTCTCCATATTTCTATTATAACAGCGGAATATGAGAAGTCGGTAAAATACCGTTTTTATAAAATTTTTCACCTATTTAACGCCTTTCTTCTTCTATTACTATATAATATATTTATACATCGAAAGGAATATAACGATTATGGACCATCTAGACTTTAGTGAACAAAATGAAGACACGAATCATAACTACTTAATTCTCTTTCAAGAAGATCTTGAAAATGCAGGATTAAAACAAAAAACCATCTACAATCATCTATCTAATGCCGATCTGTTTATCAATGAATTTTTAAATTACCATATGGATGCAACTATGGAGGAAGGCGTTACTATGCTTGGTGACTTCCTTGGAGATTTCTTTATCCGTAAATGTATGTGGTCTACTCCTGCAACTGTCAAAACAACTGCTACAAGTTTAAAGAAATTCTATAAGTGTATGGCAGAACATGGAAAGATAGAGAAGAAAGATTATGATTATGTCTGTCATGATATTAAGGAATCTATGGCATACTGGCAGGAATGTTGTGCAGAATATAATAATCCAGATTTCCTATACTAAACACAAATCCCTAGAAACATAAGTTTCTAGGGATGTTTTTAATTATTCATCAAATAATGCATGACCGAGTCTTACCATTGTACTACCTTCTGCAACCGCAATAGGGAAGTCATGTGTCATACCCATTGATAGTTCAGTCAATTGATAGTTAGGATAAGATTCCTGTAGTTTAGTTAATAGATCTTTAGTTGCTTTAAAGTATTGTCTTGTTTCTTCCACTTCAATGTTAGGAGCCATCATCATTAATCCTCTAGGATTTAAATGAGGTTTATCTTTTAAGTAGTCCATCACTTCATTCATTTCTTCTTCATTAAAGCCATGTTTAGATTCTTCTTTCGCAATATTAACCTGTAATAAGATATCCATAACGAGATCATGTTTAGCTGCCTGTTTCTCTATTTCATCAATTAATCTATAGTTTGCGACAGAATGAATCATCTGTACTTTATCAATAATATACTTTACTTTATTCGTCTGTAATGTACCAATAAAATGCCATACACCTTTTCCATGGTAGTCTTCATACTTCTTTAAGAAGTCCTGTACTTTATTTTCACCATAGATCATAACACCACATTCTTCTAGCTTTTCTACTTCTTTTTCATCAATATATTTAGTTGCTGCAACAAGCTTCGCTGGTTTAACAGCTTCTAATAATCTTTTGGTTTCTGTTTCATTTACTCTCATCATTTATAACCACCTCGAAAATATTATAATTCATTTAAGGTAAAAGAAAAAGGCTGATTATCAGCCTGATTAAGGATTTGTGACAAAGAATAGCCCTGCTCATAAAGGAGTATGAATTCTTTTTTACAACAGTCAAATTGTTCAAAGAGACTTTCTTTTTCACGTTTATTTTCATATACCTTCCAATAGCCACAACATTGACACTTCTTATGATGTATAAACCCCCATACATCAGCAAGTGGATAACCCAAAAATAACCCTATTTCGTGTGGATATTGACTCATCTCAAGACGTTTCTCTAGATGAGATAGAATATCATGATCAGGATAATCATATTGTTTCAGAAAGGATTGAATGTCTTTGTTAGTCATTAAGTAATTGAGTGAGGAAGGCAGATATACATATACTGTATAACGACCATGAGTATAAAAGAGATTTATTCGTAATCCTTGAAGGTTAAGAATCTGATCATAATATTCTACAAGTTCATGAACATCTGAATATCTATTATCAAGATGAAACATACTACCTAACTTACGCTTGATCAAGGTAGGTGTGCAATGCATAAGAAGAAGACGTTCAAATTGATGATATCCTAAGGTCATATTAAAGTAACTCTTTGATGGCTTCTACATCATCATCAGTACCATCATTTTCTACTTTATAAAGACATGGAACATGATAATCTTCACTGATTTTATCACCAGCTAAACAATATGCTTCACCATATCCTGTATCACCAGATGCAATAACACCTTTAATAGATGGATTGTTTTCTAAGAAGTCTGATACTTCATAAGGAACATCTCCAAAGCCATCTGTATAAGTAAATAAGATATAGTCTTCAGAAACCTTTTCTGTACCATCTTCAATATGTAATGCGTCTGTAATACCTAGTTTTCCAATTAATGTTTCTACATTTCCAGTTCTTGATGCATAGACTACTTTCATTGTTTCCTCCATTTCCCCGCGCCTTCGTTGCGCGGA